>Ga0209550_10000223_pt1 | contig 50372 bp, 41 predicted proteins | sample LauGreSuBDMM15SN_2_FD_187567 | JGI IMG/M metagenome (GOLD analysis project Ga0209550, IMG submission 187567) | Freshwater lake microbial communities from Lake Michigan, USA - Su13.BD.MM15.SN (SPAdes) (version 5) | ecosystem: Environmental > Aquatic > Freshwater > Lake | place: Lake Michigan...
TCGGTTCCAATCGTGTAACTAAAGGCGTCGTCGGTGTAAGACAAAGTTGCGCTGGTGGTCATTGTAAATTAACTAAAGATTTAAATTTTCACAGAAAAAATAAGCCTGCGAAAATTTTTTCTACGATTCCGTCTAAAAGGTTTTACGCATTTCATAAGACAAATGCTTTTTTGTAAATAGAGAAAAAATAACATTTGTTTAGTAAATATTTTTACTAAGTTACTTTTTCTGTAATTTATCTATTTGTTCTTGCAAATATTCTATTTTTTGTTGCATTTGTTCAACTGTTTCTAACAAATTTATACTTGTAGTCTCTTGATTGTTCGAATGTAAAGAATTTAAATTGTAAACATCATACAGGTTTCTATAGTTGCTTGTACTAGGAGTTATTTTAACGATTTCACCGCCTAAATATAAATTTCCAGGAATATATACATCCTTGCTGCTACTGGGTAGTAAAACGTTTACATTCCCCCCTGAATATTGTATTTGTTGTTGCGCCCACAAATCTGGCATAGATCCTGCAACAAATGTTTTTATATAAGCCGAGTTGTTTGGTTGTCTCCCATTGTAATTTGCGCCAGACATTTTATATGAATATATATTATTCTAAAATATATTTATATAAAAACATAATAATATATTATATCAAATGAGTAAATTTAATGTTCAGCAAGTTCACCCATTAATCGAAAATGCCAATACCTATATTTTACAGAAAAAATATGTCTCCATTTATTCACAAGATAGAGATCAAATAAAATATCCCGATCCAGCAAATTTCGAAATTGAATTACCTCAAGACTATACAAACGTTCAAACCATCAAGTTGAGTTCATGGTCCTTTCCCGCAAATTACAGCGTATTTTCGTATGCAAACGGAAACGTAAGCATGATATTTCAAATGAGATTTGTCTATAATCCAGATGATCATGGAATAACCGATCCTTTGGTAAAAGCGATTTATCTCGCGTTGACTGAAACTCCTGACAAAGAATATTTATTCCAAATTGAAATTGGTTTCTACAATCCAGATCAAATGGCGAGAGAACTGATGAATAAAATGAACGAAGTAATTACCAATCAAATAATATCCTTTCTACAAAAAAATCCAGAATATTCATATTTACTTGAAACCTTTTTCGAGTATACAGACTTCGTAATCGTTTACAATAGCGTTTCGCAAATATTAGTATTTGGTAATAAAAACTCTGGGTTTTATTTTCCTAACGATGCGGAATTCTATAAAATTGAAAATCTTATTCGAAACGGATCTTGTCGAATTGATATTGGTGAATTACCCAGTTTTTCAAATTGGGGACTTCCCTCCTTTCTAGGGTTTACACGGTGTCCCGAAACTGCGCTCCCTGCCAAAAATGTAGCGGCTTACAGATTTTATTATGGCGATGTATCAACATCTAGAGATAACGGGGTTTGGATTTTACCGAATTTACCTGGCGCAAAAGTATGGTATTTACAAGCTCCTATAAAAATTAATTTGATGGGAGGAGCCTATTTTTTTTTAGAAATTGATTCGGGGACTTCTTTTAATTGCATCGACGAGACGTCTCCTTATAACGTGAGTCAGTATACAATTACTACAAACGGTACCAATGGTATAGTTAATGCAGCTTTTGCCAAAATTGCTGTCCCCACAACACCGATTTCGCAATGGTTTGACAATGACATGACTCCTTATAAATGGTTTGATCCGCCTGCAGAGCGAATTCGCAGATTGAAAATTAAGATTCGATATCATAATAATGCATTGGTAAATTTCGGTTCTTTTGAATATTCGTTCATGTTAGAATTTGCCATGTTAACACCTCAAATACAAAGGAAGTCGAGCGTTTACAACTTTTCTTAGAACTTTTTGACATTTAACATATATTTACAAATTCTGACTGTTGTTCTAAAGCGCGCATTTTATTTATTATGATATAACCACATGAAATCGTTAAAAGAGCTACTTCTGTAGAACTTCTAAAAATCAATGGACTATCGTTCATCATTACACTGTAATATATCCACATCGACGAAGAAGATATGTTCAATATGCAGAAAATAAGAGAATAAGTATTTTTACTTCTGTTCGTGTAAAGTAAATACATAAAGATGAATCGAGCAACAATAGAAATCGAAGTGGCTGTGTAGGGTATGACTTTTAAATTATCCATAAATCTACACTAGATACGATAAGTTGTCTTATAGAAATAAAATAATTTATTATGAAATAATAAATTATTTTTTATTATATTTATTTATTTCTTTTACTCCACATTATATACCTCTTTTACTCCACATTATATACCTCTTTTACCCATTTTTTTATATTTTCCAAAGGACATGTCTTGTAATCCTCTGTAAACCCTTTCAAATCTAAAAACCTTGGCTTTTTCATTTTACCAGTCTTATAAAAAATATAATCGCCGAATTTACCTGCCCGAATATTCGCATTTTTTGTTATATTTCTTATCAATCCTACAGGAGCTGATGGATCAAGAACAGTGTCCTTTTCCAAAAACTTAATGACATCTAGATATTTTATTTCAGCCAACTCAATATTTCCGTATTGATTCAACGATTTTTTGTTTTTACCCCATTCCACATAAATACCGTATTTTCCTTTTTTCAAAAAAAGGTCTTCGTTTTGGTATTTTCCAATCACTGTTTCTTTTTGCGTTGTCTCAATTATATCTTCGAGACTATATTCACCCCTTTCTAATTTTCGTAAATCGATATCCTTTTTCACCGCGAAAAATGTTGTATTGTCTTCTATTGTCTGTTTGATAACAGGCCCGTGTTTTCCAATAATATAAGAATGATGTTCATCTATTTTTATATTGCATTTGTCTTCTACAGGCGATATCTTATCTGTATATTGTTTCAGTTCTTGATAACATAGTTCACATAGACTATAATAAGGCATTTTTCCTTGAGAAATAATATCCAATTCATCTTCCATTTTTTTCGTATAATCATAGTTAAATATTTGTTCGAATCGCTGAATGATAAATTCGATAACAAGTATACCCAATGGCTGAATGACTAATTTGTTTTTCTCATTGCCAAATACTCGATTCGAAACTTTTTCCCCAAGTTCTTCGCCTTCCAAAACATAATCCTTACAAGAAACTGTTATGCCCGAAACATTTTCTTTAGATACATAACCTCTCTCTTGAATTTTATCTACTAAACTCGAAAAAGTCGACGGTCTCCCGATGCCCTTCTCTTCCAGAAGTTGAACTAATTTGGCTTCACTATAGTGCTGTTTTATATTTTTCACAGTTACTGTGGAAACTACCTTTTTATATTCCAATTCTAAGCCACTATCTTTGTCACCCTTCGATTTACACAGTTGCAAACTAAGGAGGTAATGATATGTCGGATTCGATTCTTCGTATTTTTTCGCCACGATTTTCCAACCAGGAAAGTGAACTTGGTCGCTTCGATATTTAAAGATATGGTTTTGATAACTTAAGATCTCCGCCTGTACATAATAAAATACCGCATTATTCATGCAACTCTCTACAGTCCGTTTCCATATCAAATCATACAATCGTTGGGCTTTAGGTTCCACAACATCAGCACTCTTCAAACCTATCGAGACGGGACGAATGGCTTCATGCGCACCTTTATTATTGTCATCAATATATTTCTTTATTTGCGGATTTATATATTTGACATCATTATATTCACGTAACAAAAACTCTTCAGCCTGTTTGACAAAATCCTTACTGTATGTTTTAGAATCCGTTCGCATATAAGTAATGAGTCCGTTTTCATATAATTGTTGCGCATATTTCATTGTTTCCTTAGGGGATAAATGAAGTTCATTACTTGACAATTGTTGAAGCGACGATGTTGTTAGAGGTTCAGGGCAAGATTGTATAGATTCTTTGGGTTTTGAAACTTGCAGAATATGTGTAAAGTTTAATGTGTTTTCTAAGAAATGTTCTATTTCCTCTTCGTTTCTAAAATGATGATTTAATTCGAAGGGTATGTTTTTACTCGTAAAATAACCAATTGTTCCGTAAACCTTTTCGCCTTGACATTCTTTGGTCTCCAAATAATTATCGTATATTAAACGTAATGCTGGACTTTGACATCTTCCCGCCGATAAACTTTTCGCATGAGTCTGTGAAATACATTTCCAGAGTATAGGACTTACGGTAAACCCAACTAACAAATCCAGAATCTGTCGGGCCTTTTGTGCATTTACAAGTTCTATATTTATTTTCACAGGATCTGCAATGGCCTTTTGTATGGCATCCTTTGTTATTTCGTGAAATAGAATACGTTTGGTATGTTGAACTGATAAATCGAATAAGTCGCAAATATGCCACGCAATCGCTTCTCCTTCTCGATCATCGTCTGTGGCCAAAATAACTTCGTCTGCCAAATTTATTTCCTTTCTTATTTTATCAATTTGTTTTAATTTCATGGGTTCATTTATAACTGAAAATTCCAGGGCGAAATTATTTTCAATATCAATTTGTTTTAAACCTTTCAATTCCCTTAGATGACCGTAAGATGCAATACATTTATAGCCTGGTCCCAAATACGATTCGATTTTTTGACATTTCGCAGGAGATTCGACGATAACTAAAATTGTCATCTATTAAAACTTATTGCGTTATTTTTAAGTATTACACCGACTAAAAAGAAAAATGAGACAAAACACAGTTAGTTATGATTTATATATTTTATAACTATGTTTCAAGTAGTTTGTTAGATGTTCTTTTGTTATTTTTGTATCTATTATATTGGTAATTACCTTATAAATATCATCATACGTATTTGGACTTTCCTTTTTCACATAATGCTTTAACTGACTGAAAAACTCTTCTATACTATTTGTTTCTGGATGATATGGAACAGAATGTAATAAATGATTGTGGTCGTATTCTATTTTTTCTCGTATTAGTTTTGATTTATGGATGACAGCATTATCCATAATAACTAAATGATTTTTATACTTGGAATGAATAAACTCATCATAAAACTCTAATATATCTGTTGTTTTTACTCCACCTTTTCGCTCTGGATACAATTTCCATCCCACTACTTTATCAGCACTAATAGCACATAATAAATTATAACGCTTATAAGGATATTTATTGGTTTTCTTTATAACTCGTGTTCCACTTCTACTTCTGCCATATGTTAGGGTCATATTCAAATAAATAGAAGTTTCATCTAAACATATAGTTTTTGTATAATCATATTTGGTGTGTAATGTGTTGTAAAACGTCTGTAAATCTTCCTTTTCTTGACCTTCTCTTTTTTCAGGATAATATTTATTTCGTAATCGTTTGCGCGTTATTTTGTTATTTGTAAGTATATTATGGATAGACATAGATGTTAAACGCACATTAAACTCGTTATATACTAATTTTGATAATTCCCATAATGTGGTTGTATTGTATTTTCTGACATAATCTTTTACAAACCTTTCTATTTTAGGAGTAATTTTTAGATTATGATTTTTGCGTGTTTTTCTATTTACACTTCCATTTATGTTATATTGTTTGATCCATCGTGCTAACGATTGATATTTACATTTGAACAACTTACACGTATCACGCATATCATCTTTGCCTTCTAAATAATGTTTTACAGCAACTTCTTTGTAATCTTCACTATGATGCGACATAATACATATATATAAAATTATTTAAAAATATTTAGGAATATATTATAAATGGAAAATAACGATGATTTAAAAAATGAAAATGATAAATTAAAACAACGGATAAATGAACTGGAACAACACTTAAAAAAATATACAAATAGCAAGGGTCACCAAGATTATTATGAAAAAAATAAAGAAACAATTAAGAAAAAAGGAAATATACATTTAACTAAACTTAAGGAAGAAAACCCAGACAAATTAAAAGAATATAGAAGAAGAGCGTATTTAAAAAGAAAGGAAAAATTACAAAAAGAAATTATTGAGAATATTTAGGAAAAAATAAATACATTTAATTGAATGTATTTAAAAATAAAATATTTAGGTAATATATAGAATGGTGAAAAAGAAGAAACAACAGGACAATCCTGATAAATACAGATGTTTCAAAGTTCCTATTACTGCTATTTTACATAAGGATAAGAATATTGCTGAACGAAATATTATGATTTTACAAGATGCTATTTCACGAGCAAACAAAATTACTTCTAAATCGTATTTGTTATTACGCTTATGGGTTTTACAAAAATATCATAATGATATTGTTATTCCTGAAATTACAACCGATACTATTTCTATGGCGATAAAATCCGTTATGAAACCTTCATCTGGTCCAAAACCAAAAGGTAATAATAACCTTTTATTACAAGAGTTTCAATCCCTATATGACTTTTCATTAGAAGATGGTAAAAACTTATCTGCTATATTAGATTATTATGCTACCACTATGCTTACATCTATTACAAATAACATTAAAATACACTTTTTTGACTACGTAAATCGGTTTATCAATTCTTATTTCAAGGCTATTTACAAGGAAGAAATTACTAATAAAGTATTCAAAAAACAACTCTTCAAAGAACTTCGTGTTGTGAAAAATGATATTTTGAATAATACTTTATTGTGTGATGAAAAATACCATAAATGGGTAAATGAAACCAGATACAAAATCGTTCCAAAAGAGTATGATACAAGTTATTATTATGATGTGTGTTGCGAACCATATAAGTATCTAAAGCATATGATATTTATGTGTTTAGAACTGGAAAGATTAGAAGCAAAAGCATTCCAATTTTTTCCAATCCAAACCAACGCTATTCCACGACATATTCAGATAGATACAAAGGCGATGGTAGAATTATTTGTAGATACAAAACGAGATGAAAAATTGATGAAACTATGTAAGTTTCCAGAAAAAGATGGTAAAATATTATCATCAACTTCTGGAAACCTAAATAATTGTCTGGAAGACAACAAGGAGTTTATATGGGATTATTTATGGGATGTGAAACAAACGCGCAAAAATTATCAGTTTGATTATACGATTATTACAGATGGATATGCGACTTCTTTACGATTTCTTCATAAGGATTGTGTGGAAGAAGAACAACAAAAGAAAGATAAGAAAAAACAAGGTAAAAAAGCATTACACGGTCTTACCAAAGAAGAAAAGGAAAACAGAAAAGAAACAAAGAAAGAACAACAAAAAGAACTTACCAAACTTTTACGAAAACAACGCAAGGAAAATCCACCAAAGAAAACTGAAAAAAATGAAGAATTACCAGAGTTTCCGTATATCGATGAATTACCAATGGAAGTGTTAAAAGGAAAACATATTTTTGTTGATCCTGGAAAGCGCAGTTTATTTACTATGATGGATGATAACGGAAGGTTTTGTTCCTATACAAATGGTATGCGTATCAAAGAAACGAAACGATTAAAATATCAATCATTGCTTAAAAACTACAAGGATAAAATCCACATTACAGAAATCGAAGAAACCTTAAATAAATATAACTCTAAAAGTTGTAATATTGATAAGTTCAAAGAATATATCACAAAGAAACTGGAAGTAAATGATATAGTTGTTCCATTATATCAAGACATTCAGTTTCGTAAATATAAATGGTATTCTTTTATCAACAAGAAACGAAGTGAAGATAATATGCTGAATATGATTGAGAAAAAGTATAGTAAAGACCATACCATTATCATAGGAGATTGGAGTATAGGAAAACAAATGAGAAACTTTATCTCCACACCTAACTTATCACTAAAAAGAAAATTAAAGGAGCGTTTCAAAGTATATAACATAGATGAGTTTAGAACATCGTGTTTATCTTATGAAACGAAAGACCTTTGTAAAAATCTGTATTTGCCTGATAAGAAAGGCGAAGACAGAAAAATCCACTCAATCCTAACATATCAAATGGAAAACAACAGGAAAGGGTGTATCAACCGTGATAAGAACGGTTGTAAAAACATTCGTTATGTATTCAACTACTATAAGAAAACAGGAAAAAGACCTGAAAGATTTAGAAGGGAATACAAACTAGAAAGAATAGCATCAACCACCGAAACGAAAGTGGAGGTTGTCAAGTGTGCTAATGCCTGAAAAGGTGCTTTTACACCACAATAACAAAAAAAGAAATGGACGATAATTTTATTTTTTTTAAGATAATTTTGTCTCATTTTTCTTTTTAGTCGGTGTAATGCTAATAGATATGTTCAATTTGTATGTAAGAGGGATAATCTACGAAATTTTTCTTTACAAAAACGCAAAAGTCTTTAAAAGAGAGGTCAGAATCGTCTATATTTATTTGAGATTTTATCAATGGGACGATTTCTTTCCAGTCTCTATAACGTATTCCCTGTTTTCCGTATTTTTCAAATGGATGATAGGAAAATAAATGAGGAAAATAATTTATCATAAATGTCGCAATACATTTGTACTCACTGAATCTATAAAATTTCTGAGATAATTCCATAATTCGTCTTATCCAATTACAGCTGTCGTTCGTAATATGATCAAGAAACTTGTGTATAACCTCATGATAGAATACAAAATGATGTGGTACAAATGTTCCACCATCTTCAGGTTCGACAGCATCTAATCTAAGTAATTCCCACATGGACCTCGCATACTCATATCGATTCCATTCGTTTTTAGCATTCTCTTGTAAAACAGCGAACTTGAAGTTTTCAAGAGATAAATCTGTTGGATATATTTCCCATTTTTTCATAGATACTAAGTCTGAATCCCATACAATATAGGGATCACTTATTCCTTCAATTTGATATAACGAGCCAAGCTTTAATAGTTGTTGATACCACCAACCAAATTCTCTTGAGTTTTCATCTATACATGTGTAATATTTTTCAATCATTTCTCTAGATACACCATATTTTTTCTCAAAAAATGTTTCTTCGCTATAAAAAATGATATTTTCAGTTTCACATAACCAATTTTTATAATTTATTTTAATTTTATCAATTTCATTCAAATTTGAAATAATATAAACAAATCTAGGTTTATAAAAGAGTTGAATACATTCAATAACAGTTCGAATCATAAAATTATTACATTTTACTGGAATAACAAAATCAATATTTATACACGTATTCGGTTTATCTAACATCTATCAAAAATTTTATTTTTATTTTATGTTTATATTTTATATTTTATATTTTATATTTTATATTTATTTAGTTAGTTGGCGGAGTAATCTAATATTTTTATATCTAGACTAAATACAATAAATATAAATGTATTTTTATGTTTTAGTTTCCGTTTTACTCCTTTCACCAAGTTTAGCATTGAATTTAATGCAAGGCTCCAATTCAGTTTTCCAGATAAAAAATATTTTATTCAAAAGAAATTATAGTCCTTACGGACAAAAATATTACGAGAATTACCTTCGAAATTTAAATTCTAAAAACACAACGGTGCAAAACAACGAGATATTAGATACCGAAGAAAATGAAAAGGAAAATGATAAAGAAAAAAAGAGATTAGAAGTTATTAATCGTTTCAAAGGTTATAAAAAAGTTACTACGACCGAGGAGACAGAATATTACGACATGTTTGGAAATCCTATTCAGTATTCTTCCAAGAATGCCAAGAGTGAAAACTTCGAAGTCATTCGAAATTTTAATTTTTCTTTCAAACAAATCGGTGGTTACGACAATATAAAATTAGAGCTCAAACAATGTGTAGACATTTTGAATAATTATAAAAAATATGAGGGATTTAATGTTCGCATACCCAAAGGTCTTATTTTAGAAGGCCCTCCTGGAAACGGTAAAACGATGATTGCGAAAGGCTTTGCAGGAGAAACCAATACAAGTTTTATTGTAGTTTCAGGTTCGCAATTCCAAGAAAAATATGTGGGTGTAGGACAAACTCGAGTTAGAGAACTTTTCAAATTAGCGAAAGACAATTCCCCTTGTGTTATTTTTATTGACGAAATCGACGCAATTGGAAGACATCGATCGGGCGATGGCGAAACGGCGTCTTCAGAACGTGACAATACCTTAAATGAATTGCTCGTGAGTTTAGATGGATTCAAAACCAGTCAGGGTATCTTTCTTATTGGCGCAACCAATCGAATTGATTTGTTAGATCCTGCCCTACTCCGTCCTGGACGTATTGATAAAAAAATATATATAGGATTACCCGATTATAACACGAGAGAGGCAATCATAAATATTCACGTAAAGGGGAAGCCTTACAAGAAAGAACTCATTGTGAAAGATCTAGTAGACATTACTGCTGGATTATCTGGAGCGCAAATTGAAAATTTACTAAATGAAGCCATGTTGAACGCATTAAGAGATGAACGAAGTGAAATGGAATATGCCGATATAGATGTTGTCATGAATAAGATTATGGTGGGTTGGCAACCGAATGAGCATCAATTTACAACGGATATTATTGATAGGATCGCAATTCACGAGATGGGACATGCTATTGTAGGCATTTTTTCAAAGCATCATTCCAAAGTGAGCAAAGTAATCATTAATTTGTCTGCCCCCAAAAGTCCTGGATATACCATGTTTGAAAGTTCAACGTCAACCATTTATACGCGGGAAGCATTGTTCGAGCATTTGATGATTTTACTTGCGGGTAGAATTGCCGAGGAAATATTCTATGATGTAAGTGTTACGACGGGAGCCATTAACGATTTCGAAGAAGCTTTTAAATTGGCCGAAAAAATGGTGGTCTATTATGGTATGGGAAAAAGTATCATTTATCCTAGTTTAAGTGACAAATACAAAGAAAAAATAGATGAAAATGTGATTGAATTGATTAATGACGCCTATCAAATGTCTAAAATTATTTTAGAAGAATCGAAAATGCTCATTGCTGAATGTGCTGCCATTTTGAAACTTGAAAAAATATTGAAAGCGGATAAGTTGTTAGAAATTGTCAATAAGAATCATAAACATTTATTGTAAAGTCTTTTAACCTTTCAATTATATTTGATATATCAAAGATAATTTATCGGTTACAAAGTAACAGGTGTAAATATAAATAGTTATGTGGTTGTTAGATTATACGTTTAGATATTTGACGTGTTCATTTTTTTGTAGTCTCTCCAAGAAATATCTACTTGAGGTTTAATTGGCGTTTCTACTTCTTCTTCTTTATTCAATTTTTCGGCTTTACGTAGTGCGCTATCAACATATATTTTTTTCAAAAGCGTCCCAACTTCAAAAGATGCTTCATGTTGGTCGAGTTCGCCTTCTTCGATTTTTCCCAAAACGTCCAAAAACTGATACAATATTTTCAAATCAATCTCATCTTTTCTTACCTTGTTATAAATATCGGTATAATAGGTAAACAGAAAGTTGCAATCGTTTACTGCTTCCATATGAATCTGTTCAGGATCGTCAAAGTATTTTGCTTTTAGCATAATAAGTTGATTTACATCGCTTCTTAGAATGCTACTATGCTTTAAATTGCGTATTAAATCAGTTTGATCTACCACATTATTCGCAGTAATCATTTTATTCAGTTGCAACCTCGCTTTATCGTCCATATTTTATATATTTTAGAATACTTTTTAAATACTAACCCGCCAAATATAATAAAATCATAAAAATAATATAATCTCTGGATAGTATAAGAGATTATAATATGAGTGACGGAGTTCTTCTACCTACTATAAAACCATTTCCTGTTGGAGCCAATAGCGCCAGAAATGCAGGTATAGCAATAAATACTGCGAATACTAGCAAACAAATGGCTTTACTTAATTCTGCGCAAGGGGGATCTAAAAAGAAAAGAGGAGGTGCCTCAACAATCACCGTTCCAATATTCCAAGTTCTTTATCCAGAAAATGGAGCTGGAAATCAAACTGTGAATGGAAATGTTACAGGGACCACAAAATTAGGTGCAACATCTTTTAATAATAGTGTCTACGATTCGTGTGTGGGACAAGGGGCTTCTTGCACACAATTAAAGCAGTCAGGTGGACTAAAATGGGGTTGTTATAGTGGTGGAAAAAAAAGCAAGAAGAGGAGCAAGAAGAGGAGCAAGAAGAGGAGCAAGAAGAGTAGAAAGACTAAAAAAAACAAGAAAAGATAAAACATGAATCTAGTATGATTTTTACCATTTACGATTTACGATAAACTTGGTAAAAATTATATACTATTATAATAAGTTATGCCCACAGGACAAAATTGGATAAATTTTATATATATCAATTTAGGATTTATTGCGCAAGTGTTAGTCATGTATTACTTCACCGCGCTTATTGAAATCAAAAAGAATTGGCCACAATACAGATGCAATCCCATGTATATGCCCCTATCAGATAATATGGAAGAGGATTTTACTTATTGTGTTCAAAATACCCAAGTCAATCTCATGGGCTATTTATTGCAGCCCCTTACCTATTTAATTTCCAGTCTTACTTCGATTGGGGGCGAATTCTCTTCGAATATAAATGGAATACGAAATTTATTGAATTATGTTAGAACATTTATTGCCAGCATTGTGCAAAATATTTTCGGCGTTTTTAGTAACATTGTTATCCAGTTTCAAGTAATCGTCATCGGTCTAAAAGATATTATTGGGAAATTGATCGGCGTGATGGTTACGCTAATGTATGTATTAGATGGTTCAGTAATGACAATGCAAAGTGCTTGGGCGGGACCTTCAGGGCAAATGGTTCGAGCCTTGTCTTGTTTCCACCCCGAAACAAAAATACGCCAAAAAAACGGTACTGTTACACAAATACAGGATATACCTCTAGGATCCATTTTAGAGAACGGTAGCAAAGTATTTGCAGTCATGAAAATCGACAATTCGGGAGAAGATTTGTATAAAATAAAAGGCGGGGTCAACAACGAAGACATTTATGTCACAGGAACGCATTATATATTTGATCCTGAACTGAATAAATTCATTAACGTGAATAAATGTAAATATGCTGAAAAGGTAGACAAAAATATACCTGAGTGGTACTCTTGTTTAATCACTACAGATAGCACAATAAAAATTGGAGAGCATTTATTTTGGGATTGGGAAGATGATTGTTTAGTGGAAAAAGAGCCTTAAAAAAATATCCAGAAAAAGTAAAAGGTAAAATAAATATCTTTATTATCCTGTTACAATATATGAGTAATATTTCACAAAGTGATATATCAAATTCAGTCAATAAAATAAATAAAATATATGATAATCTATCCTATTTAGATCTTTATGGAAATTCTGTGATGGTTTTTCTCTTTGTAACGTTTACTGTATTTTTGATTTATTCTTATTTCACCATTATTACCAATACGCAACCAATCAAAGACGATTGGGTAAACCAGAGATGCAAACCAAGAATTATACCGTTTGCAGGATTGATCAACAAACCAGACAACAAAACTGTATTCGAATATACAGAAGAGAATTTTAACTTCTGTGTGCAAAACATTCTAACAAATATTTCGGGTTTTGCATTACAGCCATTCACCTTTTTAATATCAAGTCTTACGAAAGTATTCAATTCTATTCAAACTGCGATTGATACTTTGCGCATCTTTGTGTCAGGAATACGAACAAATGTGCAAAAAATGGCAGAAAGTATTTTAAATTCTATTTTAAATGTTATCATACCCGTGCAACAGATATTTATTGGACTAAAGGACAGTTTATCGAAGATGCAAGCCATATTAACTGCTGGTCTATACACCAGTTTAGGAACTTATTATACACTAAAATCTTTGATGGGTGCGATTGCTCAATTTATTATTATTATTTTAACGACTCTTGCGGCGCTCATTGTAGGGTTATGGATTTTACCATTTACATGGCCGATGGCTCTAGCAAATACGCTTATTTTTATTTCAATTGCTATTCCACTTACAATTATGGTATTATTTATGACGCAAGTATTAAATGTCCAAACTGCAGGTATCCCTAAGATACCAAGTTGTTTTGATAAGGAAACTTTGTTAGAAATGAATGACGGAACACAGAAAACTATTGAAAAAGTAGAAGTAGGAGATATTTTAAAAAATAATGACAAAGTGATTTGCAAATTGAAATTGAGGGCGCTTGGACAGGAGATGTATTATATAAATGATGTTGTTGTAAGCGGATCACATGTTTTAAAATATCAAGGCAAATGGATACCTGTGCGTTTACACCCAGAACGTATTCCTATACAGAATTATTGGGAGCCTTATATCTATTGTTTGAACACGAGTTCCAAGACAATTCAAATAAAAGGAACTGTGTTTGCTGACTGGGACGAACTCTATGAGGATATTTTGGAGAGAATTATAAGCAAGATGCCGTCAAATAAAAAAGAAATTCATCATCTACATAAATATTTTTGCGGAGGATTTGCAAAAGGAACTCCAGTTGAAGCGAACAATACAATGAAAACAATCGAAACAATCGAGATTGGCGATAAAGTTAAGGACGATATTGTTTATGGAATTGTAGAAATATACGCAAAAGATTTCATTGTTGAAGATTTAGGGAATAATATTTATGGATCATCTACACTAAAAAAGACTTTAAAAGAATCAAACAATAAATTAGATTTAGATAAAAAGGATAAATTATATCATTTACTCACTTATTCTAAAAAATTTACCATTGGTTCCAATATATTTTCCGATTATGATTCTTTCATCGACGAAAATCTCTAGAAATAAAAAATATTATCTATGAAATATGTATAATATGAATACTACTATTTCTATTGGATCTAAAAAATTTACATTTCGCGTTGAAATAGTTGTATTGATCCTCGTTGTTTCATGGATATTATGGGGTCATTTATTATGCTCTTGTTCAAATGTAGGCATGAAAGAGGCATTTCATATGTTAGGTGGAAATAATATAGCGGCTAGTTCTCAGTTTGCCCAATTTAAAAATGGAAATTCGGTAATTATGGATCCATCAACCTGGTCTATGCCAACCCTGCTTTTTAGTCCAGGACAAACACCCGATAAAGGTGTACAGGCAATTTGGGATCGTAAAGCACAGCCCATTCCTCTACCCAAGGGCGAATTAAGCATGTTTGCCACAACACCATTTAAACCAGAATGTTGCCCAAATACTTATTCTAACAGTATGGGATGTGCTTGCATGACTGTTGAGCAATACAACTATTTGAGAGATCGCGGAGGCAACAATGTTCCTTACTCGGAATACTAAGTACACTGTAATACTAAGTACACTGTAATACTAAGTACACTTGCGTACTAAGTACACTTGCGTACTAAGTACACTGTAATACTAAGTACACTTTTTATACAAATAAAATTGATATTATTTAATTAAATCTAGTTAAAAATAATATCAATCATGACTATAGAAATGAAATTATATACCAATATTATCAATTTTGCGTTCCATTATGTTATCCAGACAAGTAAACATTTTCATATTGACGAATCACATGCGTTAAGACATAGCATGGAAGTTTATCAATTTGCAAACAACATATATGATAGCCAAGTTGAGCTACATCCTTATTTGGAGCAGCAAAAGGAAATTATTTTATGTTCTGCGATTCTTCACGATATGTGTGATAAGAAATATATGAATGAAAAAGAGGGTATTGATAAAATGAACCTATTTATGAAAGATTACTTGCATGCCGACAAATTGGACATTATAAATACAATTATTACCACGATGTCTTATTCTACTGTTAAAAAAAATGGCTATCCAGAACTCGGCGAATATAATATTGCATATCATATCGTAAGAGAGGCTGATTTACTCGCAGCTTACGATGTTGAACGTTGTATTATATATCAAATGATGCGGGAAAATGATGATTATTTTACCTCAGTTTTATCTGCAAAATATTTATTTGAAAAACGAATATTTCAATACATAAATGATGGATTATTTACACTAGAATATTCAAAGAAACGCGCGCAATTATTGCACGATCAATCTATTGTAAAAATGAAAGATATTTATAAAATAAATTATGGATAAACTATGGATAAACTATAAATAAACTATAAATAAACTATAAACAAGACAATTGTTTTTCAGTAACAATTTCTACCAAAATAGGACACAATGTAGGATGACATATTTGTAGTAAACGTGCATTTTTTTCTACTATATATTCTGGAACTATATTCTCGACTTTAATATGGAACCATCGAAATGCTGCTTGTATCCACCCATGAAACCCAGACTCAATGATTCCAGTATGATTCGCTAAAAGTAAGGGAGTTTTTGAAATACTCGATTTTGGAAATATATAAAACGCACAAGGATCATAGAGATCATTATATTTATCGCGATACATCATTTGCGCTTTTATTTCTAAATTTACCATAGAACTAAGCATCTCCATGTCAAATATTTTTTCTCTTGGAATAAAAAGATCAAAACATGACTTAGGATAGGGATCATTTACTATGGAAAAATTATGGGTTTCAACGTGTTTTTTATATAACTCGACCAACTCCTCATTGCGATCATTTATATACAATTTTAGGACCGAATATTTTTTTAGTTTATTTTCCATAATTAATTCAGAATTATTATAATAGAGAGAGAGATAATAATTTTTATTATCTCTGGTATTCTAACTTTGCAAGAAATAATGAAGTTGAGGAAATATTGGACTTGATAAATATTTAGAAGATTAAAATATTTGCCAAAAATATTTTCTTAATTAAGAATATAATGGAGTGGAAACAGCTAGGTTTAGACATTGGCGGCGAAGCAGCTGGGGACAATTCGGGGGGTACAGTTTCGTTAAGTGCTGACGGTACAAGAGTGGCGATTGGCGCGCAATTTAATGATGAAGCTGGAACTAATGCAGGCCATGTGCGCGTTTACCAGTTTTTAAATGACGCTTGGTCAAAGATTGGCGACGATATTGACGGCGAAGCAGCTGGGGACAATTCGGGGTCAGTTAGGTTAAGTGGCGACGGTTCAACTGTGGCGATTGGCGCGAGAGGTAATGATGGAACTGGAACTGGAACTGATGCAGGCCATGTGCGCGTTTACAAGTTTTTAAATGACGCTTGGTCAAAGATTGGCGACGATATTGACGGCGAAGCAACTGAGGACTATTCGGGGACTTCCGTTTCGTTAAGTTATGACGGTACAGTCGTGGCGATTAGCGCGCCAAGTAATGATGGAACTTCAGGTAGTACTAGCGATTTTAGAGGCCATGTGCGCGTTTACCAGTTTTTAAATGACGCTTGGTCAAAGATTGGCGACGATATTGACGGCGAAGCAGCTGGGGACAATTCGGGGGCTTCAGTTTCGTTAAGTGGTAACGGTTTAACTGTGGCGATTGGCGCGATTGGTAATGATGGAACTACAGGTACTGCTACCGATGGTAGAGGCCATGTACGCGTTTACGAGTTTTTAGATGAAGCTTGGTCAAAGATTGGCGACGATATTGACGGCGAAGCAGCTGGGGACTTTTTTGGGGCTCAAGTTTCGTTAAGTTATGATGGTTCAAGAGTGGCGATTGGCGCGCCAAATAATGATGGAACTACCAGTAGTGCTACCGATGGTAGAGGCCATGTGCGCGTTTACGAATTGAATGGTACTGCTTGGGCGCAGCTAGGTTTAGATATTGACGGCGAAGCAGCTGGGGACGTTTCGGGGGGTACAGTTTCGTTAAGTGCTGACGGTACAAGAGTGGCGATTGGCGCGAGAAATAATGATGGAACTACAGGTACTGCTACCGATGGTAGAGGCCACGTGCGCGTTTACGAGTTTTTAAATAACGCTTGGGTCCAGCTAGGTTTAGATATTGACGGCGAAGAAGCTGGGGACTTTTCGGGTTCAGTTTCGTTAAGCGGTGACGGTTCAAGAGTGGCGATTGGCGCGAGAAATAATGATGGAACTGGAACTGATGCAGGCCATGTGCGCGTTTATCAGCTTGTATCAACTACAACAACAACAACAACAGGTGCGCAAGACACTACAACAACAACAGGTGCGCAAGACACAACAACAACAACAGGCGCGCAAGACACGACTACAACAACAACGGCAGCAACAACAACAACAACAACGGCAGCAACAACAACAACAACAACAACAGGCGCGCAAGACACGACTACAACAACAACAGGTGCGCAAGACACAACAACAACAACAGGCGCGCCAGCGCAAGAAACGGTTCTTTCTCTGGAACAAGGAACCTCGTTCGTCGTCGATGGTGTAACAAAATATGTGTGGAACCTTAAAGCAAATACTAGACAAAAATCGTAAATTAAAGATATAAATATATTTTTATAACTATCCCATTGAAATGCATTGATTTTAATTATAACTGTATCCTATTTTTGAAAAGAAAAAGTTTTCACGATATTTATTTTTACATGTTACGCGTTGTTTTATCAAAACATTAACGCAGAATTATTTTGTATAGAATATAAAAAGTATTCTATAAAAAACAAATAAATTCATTAGCTTTATACAGTTCTATTCAAAATTTATAAAGGCATTTTTTACAACAATACGAAATATAACCTATTTCCTTTTTAGACATATCCAAGGTAATTTCATGATCACACAATTCACAAATTTGAATTTTTATTTCTTTTACCATATGCTTTATATTTCCTTTCATATCATCTAGATCTTCGAATATACCTACAGTAGAATTGTAATTTTCTATTATTTTTACGACCTCTGGGTAAATGCTCGAAGCATCGCTAATGTTGGTTCTTGAAATATTACTACTATAAAGCGTATTACAAATTTCATCTAACTCTGCAGGCCTTTTTTTCAAATCTATCAAAATATTTATGGAATCCACTTTATCTATGCATTTTACCTGAATACCATTTTTCAAATCGCATATTATATCTTCTGGAGTCATCATCGTGTTTATATTCAATATACAACTATTTTTTTATATAACAAAATTTCAATTGCGTATACGTCTTTTATCAAACCGCGCAATTTGTTTCATCATTTGAAAATTTTGCATTGTAGATAAGACAAAATTTCGTCTGTATTCGGGAGGGTAGAACGCTGTTCCGCGATAATAAACTTGACCCGCAATTGTGCTACTATGGATCGTATTATTCAAACTCGGCATTATACAGTAGCTGGATATTTTTTATATGCGAATGTTACTTTTGACTAGAAAAAGACTAAATATAGTCCTATTCTATTTCCTTTTCATAGAGATTGTCTTTTACAAAAAAATACATTTTTTTAGTTTGTATAATCATTTCGCTTAAAATTCCCGCATTTTCTATAGAACCATCTTTCGCGTCGTAAACCTCCTTATCATTTTTTTTGTAAGCGAGTTTTTTATACTTTCCTTGAAAGAGTATGTTACCTAAATAATAGGTTTCGAAAAACTCTAATTTCGATTTCTTACTATATTTATCTGGAGTAAATATGGTTAGAATGTGGGTGTCTCTATTTATTTCTATCATAAATGTAGGTTTTTTTTTATCCCCGATAAAAAAAAAGTCTGTCAAAGACATTAGACTATAGATTTATTATATTTTTTGGTTACTTGGAAAATTGAATATTTAATGTTCGTAAATAAGTGTAAAGTCCAGCGTCTTGTATTGGTAATACATAGGCATCTTCATCAGTGTCATTGTGATGAGAGTGCCATAGGCCTGGCGGAGTAACGAACAAACTTCCTGATTGCCAGTAACATTTTATAGGATCTTTTATGTTTCCATGTTCGTCTAGTTCTTCTCCTATAAGCGTATAAACCTCTTTTTTTTCAGGACTCGAAAATATGCACAAATCTAGCGCAACAGAATTGTGACGATGTGGTTTCTGCAGCGTAACTGCGGGTAGAACATTCATCAATGACCACAATGTATGGGTGATTGTTTTTGTTGTATTTTCGGTATCTTTATTTCCTAGTAATATACCTAATCGATTTAGATTTAATTTTTCATTTTTAGTTCTTACTGCCTGCAATGTCTTGACAAGTATTTCATGCGAGAAAAATGTAAATTCGAATTTAGGAATTTGTGGAACAACGCCTAAATATTTTAAAAGAGGTTCATCGGTTACCCATAAGAGAACGGTTCTCGTTTTCGCAAAATGTTCTAAAACTTGTTCCTGGTAAGGAAGTACAAAAATATCGCCTTTTTTCCATTCAACAATATGTTTTGTATCAAATAGTGTATAACCTTCGCCAGAAATAACATAGAAAAAATGTGATGTGGCTACAGCAGGTGTTTGTATTTTATCGTTTTCCATAATTTGAACAAACGATACGAGTAAACTGGGACTCGTACATGCATAATCGGTGCAAAGATCTTTTGCGTTATCAAACGGTTTTATTTCAGTGACGTCTTCGTGATATAAACTTGCATTCCACAACGCAATAGGTACAGGGGGTAAGCGGGGGTTCGCGGCACTCGTATATTCATACATTCGTACATTTTCCATAATAATGTATATTTATAAAATTAATTTTTTATATTTATTTTTTTGTTTAATTTTTTGATTTAATTTTTGTATTTTGTATTTTATTTTTATTTGACAACCATGCGTTTGCAAAATTTTAGCAAAAAATTCCCTTTTAGTTTCTTTATTTTCTCATATTATACTATTAAATGGAATCATTCTTTGGAACCCCTTCTAAAACACGCCCTGGTCGTAAAAATTATACCACCAAGAAAGGTGATAAGGTTTATCACAATAAAGGTCACTACGTAAAAAAGACACATATTCCTTACAGTTTCCGTAAAGGATCCATGTCGAAAACTCGCAAAGGAAGAAAAAACTTTACTACCAAAAAGGGTAGCAAAGTATTCCATAGAAAGGGTCACTATGTGCGAAAATCGCGTAAACCCTATACCATGTAAAAAAATATATAAAAAATTCTATTTATATATTTTTTTTATAACGACAGTACCTTATAAATATAGTACCTTATAAATATAGTACTTTATAATAACAAACACCTTCTTATCTAAACATACATCGTCTTGAATAAATAATTGCTCTCCTTATTGCGCTTAATCAGCTTGTCTACGATTTCTCGCGTCACTGTAAATGGAAATGACACTTGAATAGACATCTCCTCTTCAAATAAATTCGATCCAGGTTTCATCAATCGATACAAGTTGAGCTTGGTATGAATGATCTCTAAACATCGCTTTAGATTTCTTACACCATCTTCATTTGCACAGTGTTCTTCTACCAGGTAATGAAGCGTTTCGTCAGGAATAATGATATCTGTACTCTCAAACTTAACTTGCTCGCGAATCTTCGGCAACAAATGCTGATTCGAAATAACCATTTTTTGCGTCTTGTCGTATCCCTTGGTTTCAATACGATACATTCTATCTTTCAAGATGGGATTTACCTTGCTCTCATCGTTGTAACTGAATATGAACAAACATTTGCTTAAATCGAAATCAATCTCTGCAAAATATTTGTCATGAAACTGACTGTTTTGTGAAGTGTCCGTTAAATGAGTCAAAATACCCGCGATTTCTTCTCCTTTGGGAGTGTCGCTGATTTTATCTAATTCGTCGAAATAAATAACAGGATTCATGCATTTACTATCAATCAATATTTGAACGATTTGTCCCCATGTACTACCTTCATAGGTGTAAGAATGGCCTTCTAAAAAGCTGCTATCTGTAGCCCCACCTAGAGCAATGAAGGCGAATGGTCGATTTAAAATTTTACTGATACCTTCTTTTACCAAACTCGTTTTTCCCGTTCCAGGAGGTCCGTGGATCGCAATTGCCGTTCCAATTGCCTTAGGATTTGTTATTAATTGTCCAACCATTTGCATAATTTGCATTTTTGCGTCGTTGAGTCCAAATACTGCGTCGTCTAAGGTCTTTTTAGCCTTCTCCATAAAATCGTGACATAACTCCACGCCGTCATTGATAGATACTGGTAAATTCTCGACTTTACCGAACGGAAGACGCATAAAATTATCCACCCAATTCTTTATCTTGTAATATTCACCGCTACCTGGTTCCATATGTCGTAAAGAACTGATTTTCTTCATAGCAGCCGCCTTGAATATAGTAGGGATCGTAGATTCTAATAATGTTAGCCGATATGGCTTTTCAATTCTCGAAATATTATTTATTTCGCGTAATTCTTTGATTATTTTGATTTGAGATTCGAAATCCATTTTATTAAAGAATGCAAAGTCATTCATCGTGTTCTTATCCGATATAATTTTGCGGAATATTCTCTCGTTTCTATCCTTGTACTTCTGTGTCTTTTTTTCGTCCTTTTTCTTAAATTCATTGATTTTTGTTTCACATGCTTTTATACACTCATTAATCAAACTGTTGTTACTGTTGCCTTGTAACTCTTTTAATTTAAGTAGAAGACTATCGTTTGTTTCAGTCACAGTTATTTTATCATTGACTGGTTTATCAGTGACAATTGGAGTTTCCTCCTTATTCTCTTTTTCGTACATTGCTTTTTTCAAATTTGCATTTTTCAAAGTTCTCTTCTTTTTTACAGGTTCTTCGTCCTCTTCATCCTCCTCCTCGTCTTCATCGCTATCGCTACTTAAAGGATCGTCTTCATTTTCAGTGTCACAGTCATCGTCATCCTCTGTCTCCCATTCATCCTCATCGTCATCATAATATTCATATTCGTCGTCGTCCTTTGAATTTCCAATTGTAAATATAATGTTGTATTTGTTATTTGTTTTCTTGCTAGATTTCTTTTTATAACCAATATCTTCATCTTCATCTTCATCGTCGTCTTCGTCATCATCTTCACTTGAATCTGTGTCCTCCTCCTTTTTAGATTTTGGTTTTTTACTTTTTTTATAAATTATTTCATCCTCACTATCACTTTCCTCCTTTTTATTTTTGTTTTTTGTATCATTCTTCACCCTTTTATTCACTTTTTCGGAAACAATTTCCTTTATTTTTTCCCCAGCCTCTATTTTTTTGTTTAAATGTTTGGACGGAAATATTTTTGATAAGAATTTACGGTATTCGTGAGCATCCATCTCCTCCTCTTCACTTTCATCGCTAGAATAATAACTTTCATTATCATCGTCGGAAGAATCCTCATCCCGTTTCTTAGTCTTCTCACGCTCTTCGAGTCTCTTCGAACGTTTTGGCTCCGTCTTACTCATCTTACTTTTAGTTTCCTTTGTCATGTTAATAGTTTATGTATACTATTTATATATTTTTTAGAATCAATTTTATTTTTGTAAAAAAATCAAAATTTATACCGTGACCAAAATAAAAAAATAAAATTGAAGGTAAACAATCTAAATAGTATAGTTGTAATATAAGTAAGGCATGTCAAAAAGTTCAGGAATCCACCCTTCAAAAATTATTGGTATCCAATTTAGTATTTTATCTCCCGATGAAATTCGTAATGCATCGGTTGCAGAAATTACGAGTCGAGATACCTATATTAATAACAAACCTGTTATCAATGGATTATTCGATCCTAGAATGGGTGTTTTGGAGCCAGGTTTAATCTGTCCCACAGATGGGTTAGATTATATGCAAACTCCTGGATATTTTGGTCATATTGAATTAGCTCGTCCCGTGTTTTATATTCAATATTTAGGAACTATTTTAAAGGTACTGAGATGCGTCTGTTTCAAGTGCAGTAAATTATTAATAAACAAAGAAAAATACAAACAAGCATTAAAAATGTCAGCGGAAGCTCGCTGGAACTATGTTTTCAGTATGGCGAACAAAGTTCGAAGATGTGGTGAAGATATTGACGATGGTTGCGGTTGTTTACAGCCACATAAAATAAAAAAGGAAGGTTTGGCGTCTATTTTCGCTCAGTGGAAAAACACCGAGAATGATGAAGCTACCGAGGATATTATTATACCTTTGACACCTGAACTTGTGTTAAAAATATTCAAGCGTATCTCAGACGAAGACGTGTCTTTCATGGGATTCAGTCCTATTTGGTCGCGTCCCGATTGGATGATTTGTCAAGTGTTGGCTGTTCCGCCACCCGCTGTAAGACCATCCGTAAAACATGATGCGCAACAGCGATCCGAAGACGATTTGAGTCATATTTTAGTCAATATTATAAAAACAAACAAAACATTACAAGAAAAAATACAGAACAATGCTCCAGCCAACGTGATTAACGATTGGTTAACCGTTTTACAATATTACATTGGTTGCCAAATCGACAATAAGATTCCTGGTTCAAATCCCGTTGCACAGCGTTCTGGAAGACCCTTAAAATCGATCAAGGACAGATTGAATGGAAAGGGAGGTAGAATGAGAGGAAATCTTATGGCAAAACGTGTAGATTTTAGTGCACGATCTGTTATTACTGCGGATCCAAATATTTCCATAAAAGAATTGGGTATTCCCTTAAAGATCGCGAAAAACATTACGAAACCAGTTCAGGTAAATCGTTTAAACAAGTCATTTCTAACTAAATTAGTGCAAAATGGCCCAGAAGTTTATCCTGGAGCGAAATTATTGGAACGTAAAAGTGGCGTTTCAATTACGCTGCGATATGTAGACCGTAAATCAATTATCTTAGAAGATGGGGATATTGTTCACCGCCACATGATGGATGGAGACGCGATCTTATTTAACAGACAACCGACGCTTCATAGAATGAGTATGATGTGTCATATTGCTCGTATTATGAAGACAGGAGATACGTTTCGCATGAATGTTGCGGACACCAAACCATACAATGCAGATTTTGACGGCGATAAACAAATGTAAAACATCTTGTCGCCAACAGGGAGCGTTAAAAGCGTGTTACTCCCTAGTTAAATGATTGAAGGGATCATTTAGCAACATGACCAAATTGCGGGAACCCCCTAAAGCTATCACTACCACTCTTATTTCGAAAGATAGAAGAGGAACTCGGTTAATTGCCGAACCCAATGGTAAAAAAGTGAATGATGTATCTTTACCACAGTTATGGTAAACAAGATTAAATGGGAAATCCGCAGCCAAGCTCCTAACCTCGTTATGATAGAGAATGGAGAAGGTTCAACGACTAGACGGTTATGGGTCTTATAGGACGGTTTAATCAACCTGATAAGGCATAAGGTATAGTCTACTCCTACACGAAATTGTAGGTAATTCATGGAGATGAATTTACATATGCCACAAGATGTGGAATCGGAATCGGAATTAAAGAATTTGGCGGCGGTTCCTTATCAAATTATCAGTCCCGCAAACAACTCGTCAATTATTGGTATTTATCAGGACTCCATGTTGGGAGCCTATCGCTTCACAAGAGAAAACATTCGTTTCTCACAACGTGAAGCCATGAATTTATTAATGATGTTCCGCCGCGTAAATACCGAGGCTATAAAAGACAAAAAAACAAGTAATTTTAATATATTATCTCAAATCTTACCCCCCCTATCTTTAAAGGTGAAAAATAAGCAATATGATGGCGACAAGGAGAAAATAGACAAATCGAACAATGTGGTCGAAATAAAGGACGGTAATTATATTCGAGGACAAATCGACAAAGGAATCTTGGGTTCTGGTACAAAGGGAATCATTCATCGTATTTGCAATGATTTCGGTAATATGGCGTCAGCTGATTTTATAGATGATTTCCAAAACGTTATTACAGAATATATGAAAACGAGTTCATTCAGTGTAGGAATTAGTGATTTAATATCGGATAACAAAACCAATGATGAGATCGTGAAGGTTATTACGAACAAAAAAACGGACGTCAAAAATTTAATAGATCAAACTCATATTGGTGTGTTTGAAAATAACAGCGGTAAAACTAACGAGCAAGAATTCGAAACAAAGGTGAATAATATTTTGAATCAAGCTGCCGCAGAGGCTGGAAAAATCGGTTTAAAAAGTTTATCAAAGGATAATCGTTTCGTTATCATGGTAAACGCGGGTTCAAAGGGTAGTGAATTGAATATAAGTCAAATGATTTCTTGTTTAGGCCAACAGAATGTCGACGGAAAACGTATTCCCTATGGGTTCGACCAGCGAACGTTGCCGCATTATACCAAATACGACGACTCTCCTGCGGCTAGAGGTTTCGTAGAGAGTTCTTATATTAATGGCCTCTCTCCTCAAGAATTATTCTTTCACGCCATGGGTGGTCGCGTGGGCCTAATTGATACAGCTGTTAAATCCGTTACATGGGAAACTCCCCTTGTTATCATTGAGCATAACCAACCAGTTTACACCGAAATCGGAAAATGGATTGATAATCAATTAGACGACGTTAAAAATGCCGAGAACATTGAACATTTTACTGCAAGACGGATGGAATTATTGAATATAAAAGACGGCGACGTTTTCATACCCACTACCGACGAAAATGGAATAGTCACATGGGGGGCGGTTACCGCAATCACAAGACACGATCCTGGCACTGAATTATACGAGATTAAGACGTCTGGAGGAAGAAGTGTAATTGTTACGGAAAGCAAATCACTTTTGATTTGGAATAATGAAACTAAAAAATTAGTTGAAACTCCTACTCCAGAAATCAAAGTGGGCGATTGTGTTCCAGTAACCGAGAAATTATGCGAACCGCCTGTAACGATAGACAGTATAGATATGAAAGGATTTTATAATGACAAATTTATATTGAATGAAGAGAATGGTATATTTATAGGACTCTTTTTAGCAAAAGGAACAATCGAAAAAAATATATTAAAAGTGAATAGTGAAAATGAGCAAATACAAAAGTTTGTCGAGAAATATATTGATAGCGGTGTTATAAGCGGTCATTTTGTTTTACAGTATTTATCTAAATTGATCGAGAAAGGAAACGAACATATTCCAGAAGAATCCTTTATTGCGCCCAAAGAATTTGTCTTGGGTTTGTTGCGCGGATTCTTTTCTGCAATTGCAATAATTGACGACAAATCTATTTATGTTCAATCATCATCGAAGAGATTACTTGAAGGGGTAAATATGATGTTGACAAGAGTTGGTATATTTGGTTCCATTGAACGTTTAGAATCATCATCATTCTGCTTATCCATTATCGCCCAATGGGGCAAGATATTTAGTGAGAAGGTTTCGTTTTTAGAAGAAACCAAAACTGCAAAAATGATGAATATAAAATGGGGTCATAGCCATCGTAATTTTGAAACATACAATGACGTTGTCTTGGATAAAATCGTGGAAATTAATATCATTGGCGTGGAAGAGCATCCAAAAGTATACGATTTGACCATTCCGTCGACATTAAATTTCGGTCTAGCAAACGGCCTTCAAGTTCGCGACACTTCAACAACTGGATATATCCAGCGAAGATTAATCAAAGGACTCGAAGATTTAATGGTAAATTACGATATGACTATTCGCACCAATAAGAATAAGATCGTCCAATTCTCTTACGGCGACGACTCATTTGACACCATTAAAGTAGAGAATCAAGAACTACCTTTTATTGACATGAGTATTCAAGATATTTATAGTCATTTCTCAGTACCTATTGAAAATGCGAAAACCAAGACACTGACTGCGATGTTTGTAAAGCCAGCGTTAACAAGGTATAAGAAGCAAGTTGAACAGATGAATGTCAAATGCAAGTTTTATACGGATTTTATATTAGAAGCGCGTGGAACAATTATGCGCAATATATTTGGAAACAAAGATGAGAAAGTAGTACGTGTTCCCGTTGCTTTTGCGCACATTATAAATAATATTGTTGGACAGCAAAGCATAAATTCCAATTCGCTGGTGGACATTACCCCCCTCGAGGCGTTTGAAATGATCGAAGAGTCCTATAGCAAATTAGAGCAATTGTATTTCGTGGTTCCTAACGAACTATTCCGCGTACTTTATTTCTACTATCTCTCTCCCAAAGATCTACTCTTTGTCAAGCGTTTCAACAAAAAAGCACTGGAGATACTATTGGAAACGATTATACTGAACTATAAACGAGCAATTGTAAATCCTGGAGAAATGGTTGGCATGATTGCGGCACAGAGTATTGGTGAACCTACTACGCAGCTGACCCTGAATACATTTCACTATGCGGGCGTTGCGTCGAAATCCAACGTCACTCGTGGTGTACCGCGAATTGAAGAAATATTATCACTCTCGGCGGAATTAAAAAATCCATCACTCACTGTCTTTCTAAAACCAGAAGATGAAACCGACAAGGACAAGGCCCATTCGATAATGTATATGTTGGAACACACAAAATTACAGGAAGTCGTTAAAAACATCGAGATTTGTTTTGATCCTGATGATTTAAATTCGCTCATTGACGAAGACAAAGATACCATATCACAATACCGAGATTTCGAAAACATGATCGATAAATGTTTGGAACAAAATATAGCCACTGACGAGAATGAAAAATCGAAATGGATCATTCGCATGGAAATTAATGCCGAAGTGATGCTTGAAAAGAACATCACAATGGACGATATTCACTTCACGCTAAATAATGTCTACCAAGATGAAATTTCATGCGTATACTCAGATTATAATGCCGACAAATTGGTGTTCCGCATTCGAATGAATAACATTTTGAAGAATTCGTCAAAGGGAGCGCAGAAGAAGTACAAAGTGAATCCCCTCGATCAAAGTGACCAGATTTATATACTGAAAAATTTCCAGGATCAGTTGTTACAAAATGTAGTGCTAAGAGGCATCAAAAAGATAAACAAAGTAATTTTACGAAAGATTAAAGACAACATGGTGGAACAAGCAGGAACCTATAAAAAGCAGGAAATATGGGTGCTAGATACCATTGGAACCAACTTGTTGGACGTACTGGCATTGGATTATATTGATTCCACGCGAACAATCAGTAATGACATTATTGAAATATTTAGTGTTTTGGGAGTTGAAGCTGCTCGAAAGTCAATCTACAATGAATTGGCGGACGTTATTGAATTTGATGGAACCTATCTCAATTTTCATCATATGAGTCTGTTGTGTGATCGAATGTCTTATAACTGCAAGCTGACGTCTATATTCCGTCACGGTATTAACAATGACAACATTGGACCCATTGCCAAGGCATCTTTTGAGGAAACGCCTGAAATGTTTTTGAAAGCAGCAAGACATGCTGAATTAGATACTATGCGAGGCGTTTCTGCAAATGTGATGTGTGGGCAAGAAGGATTTGTAGGAACGAGTGCGTTCCAAGTGATTTTGGATATCAAGGAGATGAGTCATCTTGACGAGAAGATAAAATATGAAAACGTTGATCCTAACGAAGTCATTGACAAACAAATGTTTGGACTAGAAGAAGACCAAAACGATCCTTGTTCCACACAGAAGCTTACCATTATGAACAATGTGGCAAATATCAAGACAGAAGAACTTGGAAATATCAACGATGACTACAATCCTTTCGAATAAGACAATTCAAAATAAAATAAAAAAAATAAATATATTAGTTAAAATATAATAAACATAATGTGACATGGTACAACAGTATATCACATTATTATCCATGTATGCGTTTTATTATATTTCGCAAAAAATAATTCCTGTTGCGAATATCTATTACCCTTCTTATGAAAATATGTTTTTATTCTATCGCAACGTTTTCGATGTAAATAATAAAAATTTTTTCACCGAAGATTACAACAAAGTATATAATTTGATTTACAACATATTTTATCATAATTATTACAATAATGACGAGACAAACGAAAATTACATTAACAAAACAACGTTTACACGTTCTAAATTTCATACACTGACTGAAATCCTTGAAAACATTTTTTTGACAAATGAGTATAAAGAAGATTTTTTGAAATTGTTTTGTAAAATACAAAAGATATATTTTGCGATATCGCGTTTTGCTCATATTTATAGATTTAAAAAATCCAAACTGCAAATAAATACCGACTTATCATTGTCGCCCATTGATCAATCTTCAAAAAACGTGATTACGATATTTCAGCACAATTCTAGGTATTTATTCACAATAAATGATTTGATACATATTATTGAAACTTCGATTTCGAATTCTCCCAACTTTTTTCTTGAAATTTTGGAGCCGAAGAATCCGTATACCAATATGCCATTTGATATATCCACTCTTTATAATATTTATTTTAAACATAAACAAAGTAGTGGAGTATTGTCGACATTATTTCATCTGTTTTTCTTATCCAATTTCAATTTCAATCATTATATGCTTGAGAACGAGTCTTTTATTCGAGATTTTGCCATTAAAAAATATGTATTTAATACACCGTCATATATACTGTATGATAAGATCAAACATATGCTGAAAAGCAATAAATACACCAGCAAATTGCAAATTCATGATGAATTTCCCAAGGATACTCTGGTAAATATTATGCGTCCTTTTTTGTATTACAATTATATTTACACGTTCGGTGTGAAGCCTCGAGAAAAGACGTATGTGTTTAATAAAATATTATATCATAAATTAAAAAAATTCTATCAACACAATCCCCAATTTGGACGAATTTTATACAAAATCGATTATCTTTCAAAAAAGAGACTAATGAATTTTAATACAGATCATATTAATTTTTATTCGATACATATTACACCTTTTGAATTAATGGAAGACACATATGAAAGCGCATCGTTTCAAAGCGAAGTGATGTCTTACGGTATATTTCATAGTGATTATCGTGAAGAGGAAGAAGAAGAAGAAGAAGAAGAGGAAGTAGAAGAAGAAGAAGAAGGCGGCGAAGAAGAAGAACATTTTAGCTATGAAGATGATGATTATGGCGAAGACGACTATGAAGAGGAGGCCTATGAAGAAACCGAAGATTTATTTTAGGTTCAATAAAATTGAACTTATTTTACAGGATTTTTTACCATGTACAAAAATGGAAGAAGACCCTGAAATTAACGAGAGACCTGTTGACAGTGACGATGAATATGATAACAATGTTATTGACTATGACCCGTCAAATTGCAATTGTGATTTGTGTTATTATTCTAGAGAGATTTGTGAATACATACAAGATGAAAAAGACCGAGAAAATGAAGAAGAAAATGCATTAGTAAATCTAGTAAAAACAATATAAAGAATTCGACTCAATAGTATTTGTATAAGCCGACAGCAAGCGTGTCCGAGTGGTCTAAGGAGGTGGACTTAAGACCCACTGTTTACGAACGCGTGGGTTCAAACCCCACCGCTTGCAAAATGGAGAACTCGTTCTCTCATTTGGTTTTATACTGGATATTTGTATTTTTATGTTATAGTTCTACAACATAAAAAATGATAAAATGCGATTCGTTTTTACACCTTTTTACATTTCAAATGCCGAGCCAAAGGGTCGGCATCTTTGAATGTAATTAGGTAACTGTTACTTTGTAACCGATAAATCACCTTTTATATACAGTAATTCTGCCTTCGGCAGAATTATGATATATAAATCGGCAATTGAAAGGTTACAAAGGTGTAACACCAAAATAAAAAAATTGAAATGCTTTTTCGCAAAAACCTAGAAGTAAACAAATCAAAATCATTTCAAAATGTCAACAAAATACACTAAGGGAGGAAATGCACTCATCGGTGAATTCGCTTGGATTGCTATAAATGGATCGTGCAAAGATAATAAAAAAAATTTGTTTAGAATGACTTGTATAAAAGAGAGCAAAATAGCATTGAAGGAGAAAATGCGAATAATGGAGACATACAACTTCTCTTTTGTAAATAAGCTGTCCATAGCATTGCACGATATGACAATTCAAAATTCTAAACCCTTTAATATTTTGAAAAGAATGCAGATAATTCAAACATGTTTTCAACTAATTAACGAACACTTTGACAGTATTCAAAAAAATCGTACTGCAACAGAGGGTGATTTTAGAAAATTTTGCAGATTTTACAGGACTGTAATGAGTAAAGGAATAGAGATACAACAAGGTCTAGATAAACGCATTAACGAAGGTGTTCCTCGACTAAAAAGTTCTCGTCAAAGATTTACGAAGACCTATAATATTTTCAAAGAACAGTATTATTCCAATATGTATAGAGAGTTTCAAACAGTTATTCCCAAAAACCCGTTAAACGACGACGTAATGAGACAAATATATGACTATTTGTAAGTAATCAAATCTTTACAGCGAATACAAAAAAAATTGAAATACTTTGCCTAATAAACCTAGAAGTAAACAAACAAATCAATACCATTTCAAAATGTCATCGCTTAAAAACCAAAAGGGAGTAAATACCCTAGCAGATTTTATCACTAAAATATCAGTTTCAATTAAAGATTGGAATGGTAGATTTCTTGCTAAAAACTGGAGTGTAAACGATAAAGTCATATATAGTAAGAACTTACGAGGCTTAATTGCTTTGAGAGATAGAAAACTAAATCAAAGTAGTGTTAATCCTGTTCAAAAAATTATAATTATAAATAACCATTATAGTGACTTATCACAAAACAAAAAGATAGACATGATTATGCATTTTGTACATAATAAAATCACTAGTAGAGGTTACAAAAAAATACGCGATATAGCTACTATAATGACTACGTTCAATTGCTCTCTTCTCGCCCTCAAAAACATTTGCGAATCGATTGCGGATGTAAATGCAACAAATAAAGCAATGAACGAACTCAAACAATATATAGATGACAATATGAATAATATAGCAACTGATTTTGACCTTGGCGATACAGTAGAACGCTACTTTTTAGCTATAAACAACTGGATATCAGGTAAGATATATCGACGCAACCAAGACGGCACCTACGATATCAGGTATGATAACGGTGATTGGGAGGATTCTGTGAATAGGAAGAATATTCGCCGCACATCGAAATATCTAATATCTCAAATGGAGAAACAATGTCAAGTGGTTGAAGAAACTTATAACGAATTCAATAAAAACTACTACGCTATTCTTCATATGCAGAAAGAATTTCAAACTATTTTTCAAAAAACGGTATTAAACGATGACATAGTTATAAATATTATGAGCTATTTTTAGATTGTCATGTAAGGAATAAAAATTCTATTTTTTGTTCTAGACATTTTCTTCAATGATGAAGATCGGTTTCCTCTTCTTTGTTTTGGCGGTTACAATTGCCAAATTCTTTTTGCTACGTCTTTTTTTCTTTGGCGCAGGTTCAATTTGGAAAGTCATGTTAGCTTCTTCTATAAGCTCGTTGGGTTTTTCTTTTACAACTTTTTTCTTGCCCTTTACATTACGTTCGTAATCCAGAATATAGTCTTCGATAGAAATGCTATTATTTATAGCATTTATTAGATCGTTTTTGCATTCTAGAGAAGATAGAGGGATTTTAATAGTATTTGTATTTGTATCATCATTCGAAACAATGAGATGAAAGGATGGTATCGAATCTTCTTTCAATGTGGGCACACGAATAAAAACGTACTCACTTTCTGTATTTATTGGATTCACCTGACAAACAAAATACAAATCAGTGAATCTAGATTCGGCAATGGGAAAATTCGAAATAAGAATGGAAGGTATTTTAAAATATCTCAATAATATCCACAAATCAAAGTTCGTCAAGGCATATCCCTCTGTCATAATAAGTTCGAGTAGATCTAAAACGCCTATTTTTAGCTCTTTCCCCTCACCGATTTTGCCCTGTTCTATCATTATTTCAACTATTTTATAAAAATTCGTTTTGTCATTACGAATATACTTCTTGTATTCTTCCACAAGAATGTCTTTGATGGATTCTATAGACAAATCCTCATTGGTATACTTTTTAACTATATCTATGATCAAATAATAACCACAATATTTACTTCCTTTGTATTCGATTTCCTTGTAAGTAGAAGGGAAACATTTACTCCATTTGGTCGAAATAATTTTTATAGGTTTTCCTGCAACGCAGTCTCTCTCCATTTTTTTCTCCATATTTTCATTCAAAATTACTTCGTTTGAAAAAGCCTGTGTAATAAGCGGCTCCGCAGAATCAAACGTATTATATTTTGCATAAGCATTAATTTCAGCAGGAATCAATTCATCGAAAAATTCGTTGTTTAACAAAGATTGTAACATAATGATCTCGTCATCTCTTAAATTATATTTCAATTGTCCAAAAGATAGATAGGTTTGTGGTTGAAATAAAAACGTTTTAATTCGATTGTATCTTATAAGTTCGTCAGCCATCCTTCCGTAATAATAGTTTTCATTGTCTGCGCCCGTTAATAAATTGTTCTTTGGAATAACAATACTACACTTGTCATTTGTCGTTTTACATATGGATTGATTACTGCACTTATCAGGAGGTAAAGATATACACGTATATAATTCTTTTATAGATTGATAATCGAAACCATCATCCTTTGTCGCGAACAAAATGTATCCATTACACAATTGTTTAAGCAACAATATAATTATTTCTAATTGTGTATCATACAATACAAATTTTTTGTTAGATTCTTCTTGTAGTTGTTTTCGTTTTTCACTGTTTATATAATCGTTCAATAATATTCGAATCGTATTTCGAAAGACGTTGTAAAAGGCTGTTTCCAATTCTATTCGTTTTATGTAATCTACTCTTTTCGAATCTACATTTGTATTTACTTGCGTTTCAATATCTGCAATCAAATAATCATTGTTTGTTACCTTTCGAATTTGATCGTTACTATTTGATTCGGGTACAGGTGGAGAAATTTGCACAAATTGATTTGTTTTTGTGAGAAACCCGACAATCATTTTATCTTCTACAACTTTACATAAATCGGTTCCGTCAATGCATTTTGTTGCATCTGTATCGTTATCAGGTTCCTTATATTTGTAATATTCTTTGAGAAATGACAATGTCTCGTCGTAGGTTTTCCACAGAGTGCTCTCATTCATATAAACAAAACCATAATCGCAAGAACATTTTTTATCCTGAATTGTAGTCAAAGAAGATGGATAACATGGAATAAATCCAGATTTCTTATCACTATTTCTTGCAATAATACCGATGACTTTCCCTTGGAAATTGAGAACCTGTTTTTCTACAGTATATCCTCGTTTAATTACTTCAAGAATAAGTTCATCTAACAACACAGGACTTTTAAACTTGTATATTTCGCTCCTGCTTGAAAAAGGTCTGCATTTTTCTTTCATAATAGGCTTAATAACAGTTCGAAATAAACGTCGTAACGATTTTGATAAATTGGGGTCGTATTCGCTGAAGGTTTTCACAATATAAAAGCGTTTTTCTTCGTTACGATAAGAATAAATCGGTTCAAAAAACTGATCGTGTTTTAACAAAATGAGTGTGCGTTTCTTTGGATCGTAAAATTGTGAAGAGTAATGATTGGTAGGGCAAATGAGTTCTACGTTATTTGTCATATCATTATTTAAAATCTCTAAAATAAAGAGATTGATGCCATTTGCAAACAACAATGGATTGGGTTTGCAAATGATATCCCAAAGATAAGTATAATCAATCAAAACGGTTTTATTTTTTATAAACAATGTAAAGTTTTCATAAGATTGTATCGCTCTTTTAAAAAACCTTTTCTGTTCTTCTATACTATTTTTACCATCTTTACTATCTTTATCATCTTTACTATCTTTATCATCTTTACTATCTTTATCATTTTGTATTTTCGCAAACAATTTACTGCCGTGATACAATGATTCATTGATTTCAAGACTATCATTGGCAAAGCTACTAACTAAATCTCCATTTTGATAAGTAATGAATTTATCTAGATCAATGGCAGTTAAAAGGAGATCTTTCATGATCTCAATCGAGGGAACCTCATATTTCGCTTCTGGAATAAATGTCGTGATTCGAGGCTGTTTGGTAGCCTCGTCTTTGTCCGCATAAAACAACGCGTTCGCAATACAAGCTATAAATGACTGATTTTCACTGTTCTCTACTCCATGCCTTAGAATACAAGTGTGAAACGGTTTGATATTTGTGTTCGTTTTACTTATTTGACAGCTTGCATTCACTTCTTGCAAGAATTTCTCTATAGCAAAGGGTAAATATCCCCATCTATTTTCCCCGAGAGGGTATTTTTCAGGCCCTTTAATGTATTGATCACTTTCTTTTGTTTGTTCTTCATTCTTCTTTTGTTCTACATCACCCTTGCATTTTGCCCGACGCAACGATTGCGCAGGTTTATTCCAACTGTCATAACAACATGGGATACACAAACCATTGGGCGTATTTTCTTTATGAAATCCAGGATAATGGGTCGTTTTATCGTCGTAAAACTGATAAATATACTTCCCCTTTTTAACGGTTTTGTCTCCTTTAGGTATGATTGCATCTTTACCGCCACATTCTCCTGAATCAATCTGTTTTTGTGTGAGAGCCTTGTTTGTTAGCAAACACCAATAACGAGGACACATGTAATAAAAGGAACTGTCAGGTTTAGATCCGTATTTTAACGCGTCAGGTCCGTCATATTCCCCGTCTTTGAAATTTCCCATGAAAACGTCTTTGTTCTCTTTATACATATCTTGCATTTCTTCGGGAGTTAATATGACAGGTTGCCGTTTCGCTGCGGAAGGACACATTCTAGAATATCCATCGAATTTACCGTTGCGCAACGTTAAAAAGATATTGGGTTCCTTTTTCTCTAATCTCTCTTGGAACAAATAGGGGTTGTTTAAACGCATTCCCTCGATGTCTTTTACTTTATTTTCAACCTTTTTTACAGGTTCATTTATAGGTTCATTTATAGGTTCATTTATAGGTTCATTTATAGGTTCATTTATAGGTTCATCATCTATGTCGATATCTATGTCACCTTGAATACTACTTCCAATAGAACTAGATTCAATTTCGCTTGTAGCTCCTCCCTCTAAAGATCCTCCTTTTAAAAAGTCCCCCCCATACCCTAATATTTCTAACAAATCATTCATTTTTGAAACATCCTCTTCGTTATTATAATGAATCGAGTCGTCTTCAAATCGCGGCATTTCATTTTCGGGAAAAGCCTCTTCGGGTCCCGCAATTATCTCTTGAAAACGCACATCTTCGATTTCCTTTCCATAGCATATTTGCTCAATATCACCATTATATTTCGTGCTCTTTATATCTTGTGTAACACGAATCATTGTGTCTAAATAAATGGGAATCGTATACAAATAATTTATATCATTTATGTTGTCGACAACGATTGTAACTTGACTTGTAATACTATTTAATGTCATTATCGTTTTAAACCCAGGATTAATCTTAATTTCAATGGCACGCCTTTTATTGGCTCCCCGCGTAACCTGCAATTCATTAATTAGTCTATCAATCATTTCATATGCCTTTTCTTCATTCAAATCTTCATAATTCACAAGCAATTGTTCGACAATCTCGTCGTTGGTAAAATGTTTCTTTTGTTTTTCAATAATGAACGCTTCTTGGCTATCATGCCTATTAAAATAAGAGACGCGTTTATATCTTAAATCGATTCCTTTACCAATATCGTAGGATTCTATGTTAAATATACTGCTAACACAACCCTTTATTTTTTCAATTTGTATAGGGCGACTAATATTATACACAGTTTGATATTTAATTTCACGAATTTCAATATTGGGATCTAAAATCGATTTAAAACTCATTATTTTGTATCCACTTTGTTCAAAAAAAGGCTGAATCTGTTCAATAAGAGGATTCACTGCCATAGAAATAATTTCATTTATAATCTCAAACTTATCGTCGTTTACAGGTATCACATTTTCGAAATCGTCCAATGAATAAATGGAAATGTGCCCGTTTTCTTCGAATTCGCAAATCATAGTAAATGTTTCGTCCCTATGATCAATTTGAGTGTATATGGAAACAGTTCGACTCTTTCCTATATTTTTCATTAATTTAAATATCACTGTTTTGGATAGTGACGGTATTTTTCTCCCATCCACGCTGATATTATTAGTGTAAAGACGGTAGATATTTTCTTGTCTTGACGCAGGATTGTATTTTGTTAGAGGGTATGTATTTGTTGCATGAATTAATTTAAAAATGACATCTACTGGTATTTTTATTTTGTATTCAGGGTGAATAATTATTTTAATATTTTTAATACCTGTTGTTTTTCCGTTTAATGAAAACATATCACTGGGTTCGCGGTACTTATAAACATTGTAAAATGTATCTATGGTATGGAAACTTGGAAGACTTGCATTTAATTTCCCCAAGGATTCTTCAAGTAACAATTGTTTCTTTGAATCCAATTCTTCATTGTTGTGAATCTTATTTCGATATAAAAAAGGGTAATAAATTTTCGAGGTATATTCCTGCGACAACTTCTCGGTTTCAGCATACATGAAAACGTCTTGCGCCAAACACAAATAAATATTATTATTGCTTATTTTTCCAGTATCTAATAATAAGCCTTGATTCAACGTAGAGATTTCTCTACGCGATCGTTCTAACAAAACATCGTAACTATTCACGTAAAAGGGATCGGCTATAAAGGGGTATTCGTTTTGTCCTAGGACTATTTTTTGTCCTAGTATCTTGGCCACGTAAAAGGGGCGACTGGATAAATCTAATTTAACTATGTCGTCAAATGTATATTTTTCTTTGTCGGGTAAATCGAAATTAAAAGGCATTCCATTTTCGTAGCATAGATTCAACAATAATTGGTCAAGACGTATTTTGGAGAGTGATATTTTATCATTTAACGTTAGCGTTTGATAGATCGAAATGGGATTGACTTGTTCTTCTTTCAAACAAAATAGATAGATCTCTTCTTCGCAAATACTTCTGGAAAAGGCTTCTATTATTTTTAGTTTTATAACGCCAATAGAATCATCAATGTGAATGGTCTCTTTCAAAAAGACTACTTTTATTTTTTCGTCTTTGATTCTTATCCTTTCCTCTGGATTAAAAATGCTTTCGAATATTTCATTATTTGGGTCCATTTCGAACAAATCATTTAGATTTACATTTTCTAAAGAATCACCATAAAAGACATAAATTGTAGAAATGACATTTTTATTTGTAATATGATTTACTTTAAATGATGACATTATATATAATAGGTTATTCTTTTTCTAGATTTTATTTTCCTGTTTTTTATTTCCTGGTTTTCTTATTTTTTCTTTTCTTGTTTTATTCTAAAAAAATAAAATAAAATTATTTCATCAATTCTTCAAATCATAATATGGGTTGTCTGTAATTTTCATTCCGCAATATTCCTTTGGTTCTTTTTTATAATTTATGGGTTGATAAATATTGGATTCCTTTGCATTTTCTAACAAAAACTTGAAATTCTGCCAAAATACTTGTTTGTGTCCTTCACTTTTTGTCATGACATGTGATAATTCATGAATGGCTACAAACGTCAGTGTATTTAAATCAATCAATTTATTACCCTCTTTCGTTGTATTTAAACAAAAGGCCAGCTTCTCGCCTTTATTTTCGCTATACGCAGTATGTTCACTGGTGGGCAACGTTTCGCTGATTCGCGTAGGATTAAAATTCTTTTTTAGTCGTTGGACGTCTTCATCTTCGGGGTATTTTTTCGCAACATAATTTACTAAATCGGTGCACTTTTTTGTCACCTTTGCCAATAAATCCGAGGCTAGTTCTAATTTTGCTCGTTCGCGAACGCAATAAGTATTTCCGTCTACATTCGAAATAATACATTTTAAGTTATATGCATCCGAATCATAGTATATTTTTAAACAAATAATGAAAATAAAGGATAGCATGATATAAAAAAACATGTCCTTCTTATAGTTAAACATCTCGTTGTGGATAGATATATTATAATAATATTATTATTATACTATATTTTTATCGGTTTTTGTTATTTACTGCCCACCTTGTCCTAACTCCAAAGGTGGTCTCATGAAATCGGGCTCGATTGTGCTTAAGTTCCAGGGTCCTGTATTAATTTGAGGATTGGGTGGCTCTGACCTGATTTGCAGATTTGCGTTTCTTAGTGTTTGTCCAATGGTGTCAATGCCAATGTGGTAACCTGCCTTTAATAGATTAATATTGGCTAAGTCGCCTTTTCCAGCAGGGTTGAGTTGCGCCCACTGACTGTTTTTATCCTGTGGAAGAAGATCCGCAGGATTTTGAATATTTGGTTTGTTGCATGCGCTAGGGATTCCTTGTCCTGTTGCGTTTCCTCCTTGAACAGATGCGAACACCTCATTTTGTCCTAAAGGATTCGATGGCTGAACTGCCTGGTTGTTGTTTTGGAATCCAGTTGGTTGAGTTTGGTGACCAAGAGTCGTTGGTTTTCTTGCTGCAATACCCTCACTACCAGCTCTACCTTTATTCACAAAATATCTATATAACATAGACAAAACGTATAAAAAGATAATAAAAATGACGATGCTGCCAATTCCATAATTATTCCAGAGTTTTTTAAAAGAAGCACTCATTATATAAAATTGGTGATAAAATATTTTTTGAAAATAGCAATTAAAAGAAAGTTAATTGTTCTAAAGCTTTATAAATCTTCCATAAATTCTTCATCGTATTCACTTTCTACATTACTATCTATATCACTATCTCCATCACTTTCCTCAATATTTTCCAACATATAAGTTTGCTTAATGTTTTTCGCCTCTAAAAAAGCCAGAATGGCTTCCTTTTTTGCCTGTTTTGCTTTTTCTCGCGCCGATTTATACAAATTGTAATAAACTTGGTTCGGTTTTGTTAAAGTAATCGTTTCCATTTGATCTGTAGCAGGGGATATATCCACCTCGGTTAAATCATTGCTTGAAAACAGTTGTTCTACTAGATCTACTTCTTGTTTTTCTACATTCACTTCTTCTTCTAGAGTTGTTTCTTGTTCTTTTTTTTCTTCTAGATCTACTTCTAACTCTGGGTCTTGTTCTTCTAAAGTTGGTTCTATTTTAGAATCTGCTAGATCTTTTTCTACATTTGCTACAGGCATAGAATCAATTGGTTTTACTCTTTCTCGATTATTGGACAACGGTTTCTTAATAAAGCATTCGTCTAAAAAAGGATCAGGGCTCACAATCATGGATTGTTTTAGTTCGATCTCAATTTGAAAGTTTCGCGATGTAAATTTTATTCCTTGAACTTCTAAAATAGATATAATATTCATATCAGGTTTCACATCGTCTAAACTTACAATCGCATCGACTTCATTATACACCTTAACATTCGGTTTCACATGGACACGTAACAAGTAATATTTTCCAGATTTAAATATTCTTATCGGTGATGTAAATGCGCTTTCAATATCTAAACTATCCAATTTGCTTTCAAACCATTTATCCGACTTTTCTAAAATCAATTCTTGGCATTTTGTTTCTAAATTTTCTAACCACTGAATAAATACACTATCGTTGTGATCGAACATTAAATCCGTATATATTTTTTTACCGCTCTTAACAAAACCCTGTCGAGTTAAACATTTGGGGGTTTGAATATACACAGGCTTACTCTGCAAGACAAATCGAGTAAAATATGCACCCCCGTTTATTGGACTAGGAGCCGCTAAATATAATTTGGAAAAATCGAAATCGATGCTCGGCTCAATGATATTATCCATTATTGGAATAAGAGAAAAATTAAATACTATTATACCGAACAAGACAATAAAAAATATATAAAGGGATAAAAAGAATAAAATTATTGAAATAACAAATGAAAGATTCTATTCTAAAACAATGTTTAGACATTTTGAAAACAAATGACGTAAGAAATGAGATTAAAATACTTTTTTCGCCAGTTACGGATCTTATTCTTTATGAGATATACCCGTATATCTATGTAATTATTTTTCTGGTCTTTCTCATTTTTATATTGATTTTAGCAATATTGGTTTTATTAGTTTCCTTGTTGCGTTGTAAACCTTCACAATTTTCAACTGCGTTGGTAACTGTTGCCTAAAAGGTATTCTAAAGGTATTCTAAAGGTATTTCTATTCTAATGTATAAAAAAGTGTAATCTCCAACATTCTATAAAATTTTATTCTCCTTTAATTATATAATGCCTAAACGTGGATCAAGAAAACAAAGAGGTGGAACAACTTCTCCTTCGGGTTGGGGATACGTTTATAGTAGAGTCGGCGATGGTTGGACTCAGTTTCAAAATGCCCTCACATTACAGCCTGGACAAAATTTAGGAACTCTTCAATCCAATGATATTGAACCCATTGGACAACCTAATTTTCAGAGTAATCAAGCCATGCCTTCGTCGCAAAATTTATCTTTGATACAGAGTGCAGGTAAAAGGAGACGCAATAAGAGAACCAGAAAGGGTGGAAATTGGGGCGCCATGCTTAGCCGCGCCGCTGTTCCTTTCACTCTTTTAGGACTACAGAACATGTATGGCAAAAATAGATCGCGTAAGAGCAAAGGAGGAAGAAAATCTAGAAGAACGAAAAGAAAATAATAAATAATAATTCATTTTTTTGAATTATTATTTTTGCATTTGTTATTTTGTTTTATATATTTTTTATATTTTTCTATTGTAAAAAATAGAATGAACTTCGAAAGACAAATTCAGCAGTGGGTATCAGTCGACAACCAACTCAAAACATTGAATGAAAAAATAAAAGAATTGCGAGATAGTAAACAGCAACTCTCTTCTTCCATTCTTTCCCATGTCGAAAAAAACAATTTGTCGAATTCTACGATTCAAACGGGGGACGGAAAACTTAAATTTATTCAATCGAAAACAGTTCAACCAGTTACTTTCAAATATTTAGAAACATGTTTGAAGGAAATCATTAAAAATGAAAATCAAATCAAACAAATCATAGATTACATCAAACAAAAACGAGAAATGAAATATGCTTTTGAAATAAAACGATTATAATGTTATAATGCCTTGAATTAAATATTAAAATAATGTATATGAATCATTTTTCTGGGGAAGATCTTATTTTTTATAAAGAAAATGATAAAATCATGAGTGGTGGCTATTTAATCAACTCGATCCTCTTAAACCAAGGAATGCCGCCGATGACCACGCTTAATCAAAATTATTACGGAGGAAAAGATGAAAAGGTATCCAGTATTTTTGAAAATCTAGCTGTTCCTGCAGGACTCTTTTATATGAATACAAAAACGGAAATAATAAAAAATCAACCGCTCGATGATGAAATAGAGCATGTTCCATTAACTGATGACCTTCATGACCAACTCTTTGCACTTATTGAAATGAAAACTATAAAGAAAAATACTAGAAAAAAATCTATACTAAAACCGAAAACATCTAACAAAATAAGTCGCAAAAATAAAAATTCTAAAATTTAGAGATAAAACCCGAAATAAATACATGTATTTATATAAGATACATGTATTTTCCAACTTATGATGGTTACACAGATACCAATGATGCTGAAGATCACATATGTTTCATTTGTTTAGAATCTGCAACATTTATTACTTTAAAAATGATTATGCCAAACAATGATTGTTCTTGCGACGTTGTATGTCACGAAGAATGTCTCAAAACTTGGCTTAAAATGAACCAAACTTGCCCTATTTGCAGAATCCATTTGAAATGGCCTCACGAAGGCGAAGACGAAGATGATCAAGACGACGAGCAAGACGATTATAATCATATTTACAATAGTATACACATTCATGTATTTTTTAACAACAATAACTTCTATTTTTCAATATTTATATGGTCGTTGCGAGTTCTACGAATTTTATTTTTGTTATTTTATATATGGTTTCTTTGTAAATTGTTAAGTTTTTCATATCTTTATTTAGATCTTACTCCAAGTGGAGTAGTTAAACGGGGATACTAGAATATCGGTTAAACGAGTTTTCCAATAATCAACACGTTTTTCCATTGCAATATCCTGCTTTGTTTTCGGGTAATGGGGCATCGTTTGCATAAGATCTTCTTCCTCTGTTGTCATGCGCGGCTTATAGCCGTAACAATTTACGCCAAATTTTAACGCAGGATTTGCCATGTAGCCTCCATTGATACCTGGTCTTCCGCAATCATTTTCATGTCCTGGTATTTTTTGTAATTCATCATAGGATTTTTGCTGTGTAGGAAATAATGCCATTTGTCCATCTGACCAACCATAATTACACCACTCTCCGCCTCCATTATACGAATCTTCGACTTGCTTATAATTCGCCAAATCGGCACCATATGCAGTACATAGGGCTTTTGCATCGGGATATACGTAATTGTTTCCAGGTATGTTAAATACTTGTTTTTTAAGTCTAATCTCAGGAATAGGATCTTGTTGGGAAGAAGTATTTATGACAGCAATATCAATTTCAGGATGGTTTGAAAACATGTTTTTAATATTTGCTACAATATCTATTCCCATAAAATACTGCGCTCCATTTAATATTGCTAAAATAATTAAAATAAGAATAACAAATCCAGTAACCATATTCGATCCAGATCCTTTATCCGAATCGTCGTTCGTCGTGGATTCTCCGCCTAAAGAAGAGAATAATGCTATATATATAACTACAATGACGACTAAAATAATGATAATTCCAGGATTCATTAAAATATCATTTGAATAATCATAGACACTTGTCACAGGTATATTTTTATTTTGATCCATATATATTATCAAATTGTTTTTTTTCTATAAAAGAAGCAATAAGCCTTGGGTGTTATAATTTGCTCAACAACAACAATTTCTGTAACACTTGTATCATTGAAATGATACCATTTACCGTTTGCATTTTTTACAAACGCAGTATAATGTCCCCCCTGGGAGGAACCGCTATGGTTACATATTCCATAAAGATCGTAAATGTATTTTTTCTTATTATATCCAGAGACGTAGCTCGATAAATCCAAATCTTCTAAAGGAAATGTTACTAATATTTGATTTTTCCTATTTTGAAAATTAAATCTCTTAATATCAATGACCAAAACTTGTGGGAAACTCCAGAAAGTTATATTTTTATTCACTGCTTCTTTTTGCTGTGTTCGTTCATTATAATAACAATTGTCTCCGTCCAATATTTCGCCTTCAACGTATAAATTAAAACAATCAATAAGTGTGGGACTTTTGTTGTTTTGAGGAATCGGTAAATTAATCATAAAATAGGGCTCGGGTTTTAAACTCAGTATCTCTTTATTTTCTGTGGAAATGATTTGTGAGATATGTATTCCATAAAACATGTTCCATATTTCAGAGTAATCTTTAGAATACATTTCCTTAATTACTGAAAAACATTTTACAGCTATTTTATCCTTTTCGTTTTTTTCATTCCCTACAATCGACATTTCTACTTTACGCGCTAGAGCATTATGAAAACAATCGATTACAAATATTAAGAATTCGGGTAAATCGTTTTGATCGAACCCTGTAAACATTTCCTGCTTTTTCAACGTCGCCAATTTTTGAATTGTTTTAATAAATTTTAACGGAGATATAATACAATTCTCACTCCACATTAATTGACGCAAATCGTCCCACTCCATAAGGAGAACAGAATCATATTTTTTATTTAACCGTCTTTTATAGGTCCCCAGATTTAAAAAATCGTTGAGTTCATAAGTGTGTGACAGTATTTGTATACACGAGTTAATAAAACACGTGTTTCCTAGATTGGCTAGACCCGTCAATCCTTTATTTTCATATTTTTCAAAGTTCATTTAATATTATTTCATAAAATATGTTTAAACACATTTTACTGAATAATTATATTTCTATTTAATATACGTGTAATATATGACCTCTCGTGGAAATAGAGATTTGTCTAGCCTTGATAATTTTATGTTGGATTACTATATTGTTAGATATACTGAAGTTTCAAACCGCATAAATGAATTGTATAGAGATCTAGACTCCATTAACGAAAATATAGAAAATATTTATGCAGATCGTCGAGATGATCCAAGTTATTCTTATAATACAACTGCGAATCTAAATACAAATATAAATAATCAACCCCGAACCAGAACTCACATTCATCGTACTCACACGTCACAAAATATACAACGGGTACCGAATCCTATCACTGTTGTAAATGACGTGAGAAATTTATTTTCCAATTTTTTTACCAATGTTCCAGTTGTTCCAAGCGTGGAACAAATTGCCAGAGCTACCCACATAGTTCAATATGGAACGATAAATAATCCATTAAATGAAGCCTGTCCTATTAGTTTAGAACACTTTCGCAACGAAGACCTGATTACTCAAATTCGTGATTGTGGGCATTTATTTAACAGCGAAGAACTCGCCGAATGGTTTCAAAATAATGTTCGTTGTCCAGTTTGTCGCTACGACATTCGAAATTATTCGTCTTCAACAGAAGAACAGCCACAGCCACAGCCACAACCACAACCACAACCACAGCCACAACCACAACCACAGCCACAACCACAGCCACCACAACTTATAACAATAAATCCTACCACCCTCAATAATATTCCACAACAACTTTTAAATATTCTTAACAGTCCTGATGGTAGAAGCGCGATTGACGCTTCAAATAATATAATATTTATATATGAAACTAGACATGGTTAGGTTTTTACCTAAAAAACGAAAATTTAAACCACTCAATAAACCGACTATAAATAGTCGGTCTTCTAAAACTAACGATTATTACTTGTACATCTTTTTTCTCTCCAATCATTTCTATACCACTATCATCAAATACATCGTCGATCGCCTTGAACATTTCTTTATATTTATAAAAAAATGTTTATATTATTATTTTCAAAAAATAAACTAACTAAATTACTTTCACAGTTCACTTTTTCACAAAGAAATTGGCAAGACTTTGATTGCCTTGTTTACTATTATTCGTTTCCCTCAAATACTTGTCGAATATCAAAAGTTTAACCTCCTTGTCCTTTAATTTAACAAGCTTGTCTTCGAATTTTTTGTCATCTTCCATCGATTTCTTCAATGTATCAATTTCCCTCTTGAATTTCGATATTTTACTTGTTTTGTTCTGTATTTTCCAAATATCGTTTAATACCAATCCAAACAATTGCAGCAACGGTTTCATGATTTGATTCGTAATATAGAAGGAATAGTCGATTTTAAGATTCTTCTCCTCGATGAACAAGGGCGTTTCTATTTTTTCACCTTGAAGCGCAGTTTTGTTGTTATTCACAATATAAACAAAGGGAATACGATCGCCCGAACTCGGCTTATTTCCTGGATCGCGGGCCGATATCCTATCTGCCAAAACTTTATGCGCAATCTGCTGTGGCTTTTTATAAAATGATCTCAACGATTTACTGATAATCAGTTTCTCAATTGGCACATTTCCTTCGATCAAATCCTGTAATGATTTTTGCACATAATCAATAGCTTTCACGATATTCTGCTCTTTCATCAATATGTCTATTACACCGCCATATACATCTTTTACAATAGGTGCATTATCTCTGCGTTTTAAAACTATACCCATTTCCTTACGTTTTCCCTTGGTAGGATCATGCTCATATAAAATACCAACGTATCTCTTTTTTGAAAGTAAACAAAATGGCATAAATGTTTTTTCGTATTCGAAATCATGTGGTGCTTTTAAGAAACTCGAAACCATATGACATGCCTCTTTAGCAATTTCAATCGACAATTCCAATGCTTTCTGGCCTCGAATGGCCTCCTTTGTATCTTTATCTTCCAAATTAAATGCAAAGAATACAGAATCTGTATCTCCGTAAATACATTCTGCTTTCGTTATTACTTCACCCGATTTCGTTTTTACGACTGTATCCTTATAACATTCTTCGACCACCCGTTTCGCATACGTCAACAAAAGTCGTCCTGTTGCAGTTGTTGACGCCGCAATATCTGGCTCGTAAAATGTACTCGTTTTTGCACCTAATTGACCATACAATGAATTCGCAGTGACTTTATAAGCCAATTGTCTCTTATCCAAAACATTCTTCATAAATTCATCACTTTGTAAAGGTATCAATTTACGCGTCGATTTTCTCGCTCCCAACAATTCTTCTAAAATAGAAGGCATGATCGATTTCCCTTCTTTTAATTGAGCGAAACGACAAATCTTGTGTCCCGATTTTATTTTTTCGGCTTTCGCCTTTGGATTCTTTCTTACATATTTAAAGGTGTCAAATGTAATGTCAACATATTCATATTCTGGTAAATTATCATACATGTATACACCATCTGCATTTTGCTGTTCTACCAAACAATTGTTTAAATCGTAGATTTTTGACCACACTTTACTACTAGGGCATAAATTCTCCGACAACATGGAAGATGGATACAACGATGCAAAATCACCCACTGCAATCGGTTTGTCCAAATATAAGCCACATTTCGGCTCCAAAACGATGGCTCCTTCGTAACCGTCGTCCTTGGATCCCTTATTTATCGCAGGCATCAACGTGTTTTTCTCTCTGCATTTTTTAGCAACGTAACTCGTCAGCTTAATTCCTTGACCGCGGAAAATGAGAAAGCTCATTGGAACACTACATAATTTCGACATTTCAATTAAATCCGTCATCACGTCTACCTTGTTCATCAAATAGTGAACAAGGTTACAATCCTGAATACAGTATTTTGCAATAACTGCTCTCGACGCGGCGCCTTCATTTGTCATTCTAAAAATATCTTTGGGAGTGACATCGTCTTTTGCTAAGCCCCACTTTACCTTTTTTGCATATGGCTTTTCATGTCCGTAAATCTCAAACCATTTTTCACGTAAATTAACCTTGTAAACTTTGAATTTTTGCCCATCTTTATAATAATCGCTCGAATGATTGATTTCTTCGAAATGAATAAAACTTTGTTCTTGAAGTCCCGTCATATTTGTTGTTTTAATACGAGTAATAGGTTCATTTTGTTCATTGATTCCTTCTTCTAAGCCTTTGACATCATCGCCTATAAAATATCCGCCTACGTAATCCAATTTATAAGACGATAAATTTTCTGTGCGACGAAACCAATTGTACATGTCAATTTGTAATCGTCCTGGCATTTTAATAATCGATAAATCATAAGTTCCGCTGGCTAACGTAATACTACTTTTGTCGATGATATATTCGCCAGTTTTATAGTCTTTTGTTGCACACATTTCGTCTTTGTTTCTCGATAATTTTAAAAAGTCTTCCATACAATCGCATTCTAGGGATCGTCGAAACATGAATTCATAATCAAAACTGAAAATATTGTACCCAATGACAATATCGGGATTCTCTCTTTGAACCAAGTCTTTCCATGCCAAAAGAACATCTTTTTCGTTATCATATGATTCAATCTGTGACCTCGGGACAGGCATGGGATCGCACGTGTTCAAAACGATACAGTGGTTCAAGTAGGGTTCTGGTTCACCGTAATTTACAAAAGTAGATCCAATAAAAGTAACCTTATCACCTTCCAAGGGTGGGAAACAAGAACGCAACGATAAAATGAGTTCGTTTATTTTTCCTTCTCGATCAAATTTCGAATCGCATAAAATGTCTACAATGGTAGATTGTTTGTTTTTATACACAGGTATTGCCTTTTCGTAATAACCATGTTCTTCAACAACAGTTTCACCTTCGTCGCCTGAACTGTCATCATCACCTCCTCCTTCTATCTCCGCCTTCTCTTGGCTTTTCTTATATATTTTTTCAAATAGGGCTTCAATCGAATGCTCATTGTATTTTTTATTGGCATAATCTTTCACTGTCGTAACAAACCACGTAGCAATACGCTTTTCCAAATTATCTAAATCTGTTATAGGTTCTTTGGGGTAAACGATATCAATATGTTGTAATGTTTCGAATCCAAACGCAGCCTTTATAATACTTTTTAATGTAGTTCTACAAATTTCGACTGCATTTATGGAAGAGGGAAATTTTACGAAATAATCGACAATGTTTGTCGCTAGTTTTTTATACGATTTCACTGGGACTGGGAAATCACCGTGACTACTACTTGCTTCAATATCAAAACTCATGATTTTATAGGGCACTCGCACTTCCTTGTCATTCAGGGGTATAATATGGTTGTAATGAATCATAAACTCATAAGTGCAAGTTGTTGTTTTATTCGATTGCGTTAATTCAGTTGTTTTTGTATTTGGTAAAGCGATCCAACCCGAAGGACTTACTTCGCGAATATGAAAGAAACGTAATAAGGGCGGTATATTGGCTTCATAGAGTTCAATACTTGTCTCGTGATATATGTAACCAGCTTTTAATAATTTACGTTCAACATTTCCTTCTTCGTCGATTTCATTTTTATACCAAAAATTTTTCACTTTGTTAAATGCATTCATATTCGCAAATTTTAACATGATGAATTTATGATTTCTTCCACCATCGAATCCATACAGTTTTTTACGTTCTACCAATTTAGATTCCACAATAGAATCTTGATAAAACCGTCCTATTTTGTTTTTGAGATGCGCTACAAATGACGTTTTTGAAGATTGAGTCCACGTTTCATCGACCTTTACATAGAAGAAGGGTTTGTATTCTTCTACGATGATCGAGCATGTTTCACCAGATTCGTTGATACCGAACATTTGGATCATAAATGCTGAATTATCTTTGCGAATCCCTTCCTCATCACTATCACTTGATTTCTCATTGTAAATATTAAAATCGAAAAGACGAAATGTTTTTTCCATGGTTTGTGGTTATAGATAGTTATTTGTGATGTTTTTAATTCAATTTTATATTCAAATCCACCTTTGGGAAAGGTGGAGCCAAAATCAACCTTTGGGAAAGGT
>Ga0209550_10000225_pt1 | contig 50318 bp, 44 predicted proteins | sample LauGreSuBDMM15SN_2_FD_187567 | JGI IMG/M metagenome (GOLD analysis project Ga0209550, IMG submission 187567) | Freshwater lake microbial communities from Lake Michigan, USA - Su13.BD.MM15.SN (SPAdes) (version 5) | ecosystem: Environmental > Aquatic > Freshwater > Lake | place: Lake Michigan...
CGCAAATTCTTGTCGAAATTTGTTTGCTCTCCTACCACTATTTTTCTTTTAAAATCTACTGTATCAGAAAAGACACCATTCTCATCAAATTTTAAATTATATGTACCACTATCCAATCCAGAAAACTGACGATTGGTAACCAAACGCATTAACCCCCAAAGGCCTGTAGCGCCTAAACCATAACTTCTTCTAAATTGTTGTTCCAAGTTTAAACCAACCTGAAATTCATGTTTTGCTTTTGGATTACTTTTTGGAGCAACACTGAACTCACTTTGAACATACAAATTGTATGTTTCTGATAAACTTTTGCTATAACCAGATTGCTGCTGACCAACATTTCCCCACATATTGGAGTATATTCCATTTGGAACATCACCATTAATTAATCCTCCAACCTGACGAACAGCTCCAGGATTTCTCAACGCATTTGAGCCAAAATAATCGTAAACAGCTTTGGTATAATTACCACGTGTTTGATTGGCATTATCTGCTTGGTCGAAGGTATAAAGTGTATCTCTGTAACCAACATGACGATTGTAATCATTCAAATAAATTAGATTACCATCCACTCTAAATGTATCTTGCTTTTCGTTAAATCCTTTGATCACTCGCTGGTAAACAGGAGCAGTATAGGTTGTAAACTTTCCAATGTAACCATAATCAAAAAAATCTCTTTGGAAATCTGCATCCATAGCTTCACCAAAGCCCCTTTCATAAGATAATCGTACACTGTAATAGGCATTGCTGATATTTGATTGTTTCTTGGGTGCATTGGCATCCTCATCTTTTTTCTCGGTTTTAAATGTTTGGGTAAATTGAACATAGGTTCTTGCAGTATATCCTCTTGAAAAACCGTTTTTCTCAGGTCCCAGCAACGAATGAAAAGTATTATTTCCCCTTCCCTGATTGTAATTACCATAATATCCCATGCGAACATTGATATTATTGGTTGGTTGGAAATTGAAGTTACCATTGATATCTACATTGGTACTAAATACATTCTGGCGAACATTGATTTTTTGAAGGTCGTTGGCAGTCATATATTCAGCCGCAGGGAACAATGTTCCCAATGCTCCCGGCACCAATGGCTTTTCCTTAATTTCCTTTAATTTATCGTCCTTAACTTTGTACAAATCAATTACAGAAATGCTTTTTCCATAGGTAAGTGAACCAGACAATAGAAAACCTATTAACACTTTCTCTTCATTACCTCTGCCTTTATTAATGGTTTTAATAGGACCAGAAACATATCCTTGAAATTGGTTATATTGACTATTGTCTAAGGTTCCGGTGAAAGGCGTGGCAGTGGTATATTCAAAACCTCTAGAAAAGTTTTTAGTAGGCGCTTTGGTAGTAATACTTATAGCACCACCCACAAAGTCGCCATATTGTGCTGGCGTACCTCCAGTGATTACTTGAATTTGATCAATGGCATTGGCAGGAATATTGGTAGCACCTGCCTGAACGCGAACCCCATCAATATAATATGCAGTACCATCGGCACGCGCACCTCTAAAGTTTGGTGTACCACCATTTCTACCTTCTACCCCTAAAGATAAACCAGCAATGTTGTTTACATTCCTAGTTCCTAAAGCTAAAATTTCTTTATTGGTAACCACATTTCCTTTAACACCACCTGGATCAACCAATTGCTTTTTGAAGGTAATAATTACATCGTCTAAAGTTTTTCCTTCTACTTTTGGCTCCATGCTAAAGTTTACAAAACGATCCTCTTCAGGAGCAACATTGATGCCTTTAATTATATAATTATTGTAATTGATATAAGAGGCATACAAATCGTATTCGCCTGGTTGCAGGGTTTTAATTACATAACCCCCTTCATCATCGGTAAGAGCAGTTGCTTTGGTAACACCATTTAACTTAATTGTGATACTCACAAAGTCCATGGTTTTCTTCGTTTTGGCATCTTTAACTGTACCACGAATGGTACCCATGCCCGATTGGGCCTGTAGCACAAATTGGAAGCCAAAAAGAACAGCTAATAGTATGTATATTTTCTTCATTAACGCAGAATTAACAATTTTGTAACAATATTTAAGAGCGGTAAATTAAAGAAGTAAATTTGAAATTAACAATATGTATTTACCAAAAAACCTAATTTATTCACCTTTTTCAATAAAAGTCAGCACTTTACCTAACAAAATTCTAGAAATTTTAAAATAACTTTCTTTTGTCCATCCACCAATATGAGGGGTTAAAATCACATTTTCGCCGCTTACCAAAAAAGCAAACACCTCTTTTTCCTCCTCATTAAGGCTTTCCAAATCCTCATTTTCTAAAACATCCAATGCACAACCAAGCACTTTTTTATTTTGCAAGCCTGCCATTAAATGAATTGTTTTAACCACCTTTCCTCTACTTAAGTTTAGTAGATAAAATGGCTTCTTAAAACGCTCAATTTTGGTTTGATCCAAATAGTAAATGGTTTCTTTGGTAAGAGGAACATGAAACGACAAAATATCTGCCTCTTCAACTATTTCTTCCCAGGTACTTTCCTTTACAAAATCATTTCCAAAATCTTTCAAATAAGGATCATAAACTAAAATCTTAACACCCAATCCTGAGAGTTTTTTAGCAAAAGCACTTCCAGTATTTCCATAACCAATAATGGCCACAGTTTTACCCGCAAGTTCAGTGCCTCTATTCTCTTCTCTTAACCAAACTTTATGTTTAACCTGGTTGTTTGCCCTGCCTAAATTATTCAGCAACATGAGCAATAATCCTAAAGCATGCTCCCCTACTGCATCTGCATTGGCCTCACCTGCATTGATACATTTTATCCCCCTCGTTTCCGCATAGTCTAAATCAATATTGTCTAAACCAGCTCCTGCTCTTGCAATTAATTTTAGGTTCGAACCAACATTTATTAATGCTGCATCTACTTGTGTTTTTGTCCTTATAACAAGAATATCCTGCTCTGGTAAATGCGCTAATATATCGGCCCTAGTTGCGTTTGGTAAATAAAGAACATGGTGTCCAACTTCACTCAACTCTTGTGGCAACAATTCATGAACATCGTCTACAATAAAGATATTCAAGCCCCTAACTGCGCTGCTTAAGTTGTCATTCATTTTAATAGTAATATTTTTTTTACAAAAGGTTGCACCGCATCATAAAGTTGTATACAACATTCTCCCCACCGAGAAATAAATAACTATTCCAAGGAGGTCGTTGCTGGTTGTAATAAACGGACCAGTAGCTATAGCTGGGTCTATTTTTATTTGGTTCAAAAACATAGGTATAAAAGTGCCAAATATAGATGCAAAAATAATAACCGTTATCAGCGCAATACTTACTGTAATGGCCAATTCATACGAATGATAAAAGGCCAAATTATAAGCTAAAATCAAGCTGGAGCAAATAATTCCATTGATCAATGCTACCCGTATTTCTTTCAATATTTTTTGTCCAATATTCTTCGTACCCAAAGTATCATTGGCTAAACCTTGCACCACTATCGCCGAAGATTGCACCCCAACATTACCTCCCATTGCCGCTATCAATGGAATAAAGAAAGCCATCTCCGGATGTATCATGATTTGATCTTCATATACACCTAAAATTCTTGAACTGGCAATTCCTCCCAATAAGCCAATTAATAACCAAGGCAAGCGTGCCCTAGATAATACCCATACTTTATCTGTGGCGTCCACATCCGCAGTAATACCACTCATTAACTGGTAATCTTCGTCGGCCTCTTCTTTAATCAAATCTACCACATCATCTACTGTAATTCTTCCAACCAATCTGCCCAATGGGTCTACTACGGGCAGTACCACCAAATCATACTTTTTAGTGGTGTTGGCTACCTCAATTATTTTGGTAGAGGTAGCAACAGATATGACTGTTTTATTGTATACATCGGCTAAATGCGCTTTTGGTTCAGCCAGAATTAAATTTTTTAGAGTTATGATCCCAACCAAACGCTCCATGTCGTCTATTACATAAACAACATAAATTACATCCACATTTTCTGCTTGGGTTCTTATTTCTTCAATACACTGACCAACCGTCCAATTTAAATTGGCCTTTACTAACTCAACAGCCATTAAGCTACCAGCTGTTTCTTCTTCATAGCTAATGAGATTCAACAAGCTACTGGCATATTCAAGGTCTTGTAACTGCCCAATAACTTCTTCTTTCACCGAATTAGGAAAATGATTCAGCACATAAGCTGCATCATCACTGTCCATGTTTTCTAAAAACTCATTGGCAATTTCGAACGGACTATAAGTTGATAAAAATGATTCGCGTGTTTGCTCATCCATTTCAACCAATACTTTAACTACAGCAATTTTATCTAGCGCGTTCATCACAATCCTTGCCTCGTCATTTTCTAAACGATCAATAACCATGGCAATATCTTGCGGATACATATTCACCAATTGCTCGCGCAGTATTTCAGTTTCATTCTGGCTGAACCAATTTCTAAACTGTTTTATTAAGGCATTGTCGACTTGCAGCTTTTCCATTATTTTTTGCTAGCTATTAAATTAGTGAGTTCAATAAATTGGGCTATACTTAATTCTTCTGCACGTTTACTGGCAAATTCTCCTAACTCCTCATCGTTCAAACCAAAGGTTGATATGGCATTGCGCAGCTTCTTTCTTCTTTGGTTAAAGGCTGTTTTTACAACCGTTCTCAACATTTTTTCATCACAACCTAATTCGCCTTCTTTTCTGGTTAACCTAATTACCCCCGACTTAACTTTTGGAGGAGGAGTAAATACATGCTCATTCACGGTAAACAAATATTCAACATGATAAAAGGCCTGGGTTATAACCGACATAATTCCATATTCCTTGCCACCATGCGTGGCGCCAATTCTTTCGGCTACTTCTTTCTGAAACATGCCTACCATAAAAGGTATCACACTTCTGTGTTCCAGAATATGAAATACAATTTGAGAAGAAATATTATAAGGAAAATTTCCAATAATGGCAATAGATCCTGGATACCTTTGGGTAAAATCTATGGCCAAAAAATCTTCATTCAACAAGCGTTGACTCATTTGCGGAAAAGTAGCCATCAAATAAGTAACCGATTCGGAATCTACCTCCGTGGCCCAAGTTACCAAACCCTTTTCTGCCAATAAAAATTGGGTAAGCACGCCCATACCCGGCCCAACTTCCAATACTTGTCCGCTAGGATACACATCTACCAAAGCCTGCACAATATTACCTGCAATGTTTTGGTCGTTTAAAAAATGTTGTCCTAGGTGCTTCTTGGCCCTTACGGTTTGTGTCATACTTGCAAATAGAATGTATTTGGTGGAGAAATGAAAAAAAAACAATCCTGAGATTTTCTTTTTTTATTAAAAACCAGCCTTTATTTTGGCAACATCAAATAAACCAAACATGAAAAAACTACTAAAAATTACCTGCCTATTCGCCTTTTTGTTATTAGCAAATGTTAAGTGGGGCAGTGCACAAACCGTTTATGTAACCGATAATGGTAAAAAGTACCATGCAAAAAATTGCAGTTTAGCAAAAACAGGTAAAACAGGAATTCAATTGGCCGATGCCAAAAAGAAAGGCTTTGAGCCCTGCAAGAATTGCAAAGCCGATGCCATTAAGCCTGAGGAAAAGAAGGCAGCTGAGACAAAAGGAAAAAAATAGGAAGGGGTATTTTTCCTCATTATTAATTCAGAATTCATTCCGATCGATCGGAATAAGAATTCAGAATTCTGAATTAATACCTTAATATTGCCATTGAGAATTTATGCTACCATTAAATTCATTAGCAATATATATATATGAGCATTCAAATAATTTCGCAAGGCAAGGCTAGCAAAGACCAATCGCAACTTTTTTTAATTAACAAAAAAGACAAACTAGTCAGTTTTGGCTTTACAAAAGAGGAACAAACTTATATTCAGAAAAAGCAAAAAGCAGGTGATGCTTATGTTTTATTAAATAGGTTCAACCAGTTGGTTTTTGTGCAATTTACCGAAGATTGGGAAAAGAAAAATACCGCAGAACAATTAGAAAATTACCGCAATTTGGGTAATAAAATTTGTTCGGCTTTGAATGCCCATCAATACCAAGATGTGTTTTTAGATGCTACTCAAAATACTACTGAAGTGCTAGCGGTTGCTGAAGGTATAGCTTTGAGTAACTACCAGTTTTTGAAATACAAATCGGATCAGAAAAAAGCACATACCTTACAAAAAATTGCCGTTGCCATTGATGCAAAAACTAAAAAGCAATTAAGCGATTTGCAAATCTTGGTAGATGCCGTTTATAAGGCAAGGACATGGGTAAATGAACCCCAATCTTATTTAGATGCCGTGGTCTTTGCCAAAGAAATGAAAGCATTAGCTACAAGTGCAGGTGTAAGTTGTGAGGTTTTAAATAAGAAACAAATTGAAGCCCTAAAAATGGGTGGTTTGTTAGCTGTAAATAAAGGAAGCATTACGCCTCCAACATTTACCATACTTGAATACAAACCTAAAAATGCCAAAAACAAAAAGCCACTGGTTTTGGTAGGTAAAGGTGTTGTTTATGATACTGGCGGTTTGAGCCTAAAACCAACACCAAACTCAATGGACACCATGAAATGTGACATGGGTGGTGGCGCGGCCGTAGCAAGTGCCATTGTTGCCATTGCACAAGCACAATTGCCTTATCATGTAATAGCATTAATTCCTGCAACCGATAACAGACCAGGCGGAAATGCTTATACACCCGGTGATGTAGTTACCATGTTCGACGGTCAAACAGTAGAGGTATTGAACACAGATGCAGAAGGCAGAATGCTCTTGGGCGATGCCTTGGCCTATGCCAAAAAATATTCACCTTCATTGGTACTAGACTTTGCAACCCTCACAGGTGCAGCTGCTGCCGCCATTGGTTCTTTTGGAACGGTTTGCATGGGCACGGCAGATGAATCAACAAAAGCTGCTTTAAAAGAAGCTGGTAATACCGTGCATGAACGTTTGGTTGAATTTCCTTTTTGGGATGATTACGCTAAACTCATCAACAGCGATTTGGCCGATATGAAAAACATTGGGGGTCCGGTTGGTGGTGCCATTACCGCTGGTAAATTCCTAGAAAAATTTACCGATTACCCTTGGATGCATTTTGACATTGCTGGTCCGGCCTACCTCAATGCTGCCGATAGCTATAGAGGCAAACACGGCACAGGCGTTGGCGTTAGGTTGATTGTTGAATTAGTAAAACAATTGAGCAAATAAATTGCTTTAAAATAATAAAACTCACATGAGCAAACTTCCTATAATAGGCATTACAATGGGCGATATGAACAGCATCGCCACCGAGGTAATTATAAAAGCCTTGGCCGACAGCAGAATAAATGAGTATTGCGTTCCCATTGTTTATGGCTCCCCAAAAGTAATCTCCTATTGGAAAAAAGTGATGGGGATGCCCGATTTCCAATTGAATATCATTAAATCTTTGGATCAAATAAACCACAAACGTTCTAATATTTTGGTTTGCTGGGAAGAAGATGTTGAGATTAAACCAGGTGAAGCAACTGAATTGGCAGGTAAATATGCTTTAAAATCATTGGAGGCTGCCACCAAGGATGCAGTTGCTGGTAAAATTGATGCAATAGTTACTGCACCTTTAAATAAGAATACTGTTAATACAGCTACCTTGCCATTTGTAGGGCATACCGAATACCTTGCCCAGCAAGCAGGAGCAAGTCACTTAATGATTTTAAGTTCAGATGATTTAAAAGTAGCATTGGTAACTGGTCATATCCCTGTAAAAGATGTGGCAGCAGCGTTGACCATTGGAGGAATTCAGAAAAAAATAAAATTATTAAACGAAAGCCTCAAAAAGGATTTTGGCATTGTAAAGCCCAGAGTTGCCGTGCTCTCTTTGAATCCACATGCTGGAGACAATGGCCTTCTGGGTTCGGAAGAAAAAGACATTGTCATTCCTGCCATTGAAAAAGCCAAAAATGAAAGCCAAATTTTGGCCTTCGGACCATACCCAGCTGATGGCTTTTTTGGTTCAGACCAATACAAAAAATTTGATGGCATTTTGGCCATGTACCATGATCAAGGCTTGGTGCCCTTTAAATACAGCTCCTTTGATTCTGGCGTAAACTTTACAGCTGGGTTGCCTTTTGTGAGAACCTCACCCGACCATGGAACGGCTTATGCCATTGTAGGCAAAAACGTTGCCAGCGAGCAATCTATGCGCAATGCCATATTTTTGGCAATCGACATTTGGGAGCAACGCAACCATTTTGCCGAAATGACCCAAAACCCACTTCCAATGAATATGGGAAAAAGGGAAAGGTTCAGGATAGATTTCTAAAAAACAACTATTTCTGGGTAAATTAGGGCATTTGGGGGTGCAATTCTTAATTTAGTACATTGATTTACAAGTATTTTTCAAAAAAGATTGAGAATTTTATCTTCAATCATTATCTTTGCGAGCTATAATAATGGGAACGAGGTCTAAAGAATATCTGATTGAGTTCAATAAGCTTAAAATGGGGCTTAATGAATTTAATTTTACATTAAACGATCAATTTCTTGCTGGCTTCGACTATTCGCCAGTAGAACATTGTGAGGTGAATGTTGATTTAAAATTGATAAAAACAGAGAATATCTATGATCTGAGTTTTGATTTTAAAGGAATTTCAAGGGTTGCTTGCGACACTTGTGCGGAGGACATTGACATGCCAATTAAACAAAAATTTGGTTTGGTAATGAAACTCAGTGAGGCAAATAATTTTGATGACACCGAGATTATTTACATTGCACGCACCGAAATTGAGTTCGACCTAAAGCAGTTTTTGTATGAGAGCCTTTTATTGGCGCTTCCACAAAAAAAGACTTGTGACGGGCTGTCTGAACCAAAACCTTGTAATGAAGAAGTTTTGAGCAGATTGGTACATGTTGAAAATATAGAAGATGACGAGGATATTAAAGACGATGAAAATGAGGATGACAATGGTGAAGATGGAAGCGATGACCCTCGTTGGAATAAATTAAAAGATTTACTAAACTAAAAAATAAGGAGATATATAAAATGCCTAATCCAAAACGTAAGATTTCTAATTCTAGACGCGATAAGCGCAGAACACATTACAAAGGAGCTAATCCAACAATTTCTGTAGATGCAACTTCAGGAGAAACTCATTTGCGCCACCGCGTAACTCCAAATGGTTATTACAAAGGCAAGTTGGCCTTTCCTGATATGCAGAAAGATATTTAATTCTTTTTCCTCCCTAACTCCAACAATATGAAAATTGGTTTTGATATCATGGGGGGCGATTTTGCTCCCAAGGAAGCTATTGCCGGTGCCGTAATTGCTAAAAAGGAATTTGGGGAAAGCGTAACCATTGTTTTAATTGGTGATAAGGATCAGGCCATTCAACATTTGGAGAAGGAAGGAGCTAATTTAGCCGATTTTGAAATTGTTCATACTACCGAAATCATTGGTATGAGTGAACACCCAACTAAGGCAATTTCTCAGAAGAAAGATTCAAGTATTTCGGTTGGTTTTGGTTTGCTTGCAAGAAAAAAAATTGATGCTTTTGTTAGTGCTGGAAATACCGGTGCCATGCTAGTAGGTGCTATGTTTTCTGTAAAACCTATTGAAGGAGTTATTAGACCATGCGTAACCGCTCTTGTGCCCAAGGCCAAAGGGGGTCTTGGTTTGATCCTAGATGTTGGAGCAAATGCAGATTGTAAGCCTGATGTGCTTTATCAATTCGGCATATTAGGATCGCTTTTGTTGCAACATGTGTACAAAAAACAGGATCCAAAAGTAGGCTTATTGAGCATAGGTGAAGAAAAAGAAAAAGGTAATTTAGTAACCATTTCTGCGCATCAAATTATGGAAGATACCAACCAATTTCATTTCATAGGAAATGTTGAAGGTAGGGATATTATCTCTGATAAAGTGGATGTAGTTGTTTGCGATGGCTTTACTGGAAATGTGGTATTAAAGGCATTGGAATCAATGTATTTTGTGCTCAGAAAACGTGGAATCACCGATGATTATTTAGAAAGTTTTAATTATGAAAATTTTGGAGGCACTCCTATACTTGGTGTAAACGCTCCAGTGATAATAGGGCACGGAATCTCAAATGCCAAAGCCTTCAAGAACATGTTGTTATCTGCCCGTGATGTGGTTGACTCCAAATTGATAGAGATCATACACGATGCATTTCAAAATCTTGTTCCTCCCTCACAATAATGACAAAAATTACCGCAGCTATTACAGCAATTCATGGCTATGTGCCAAAAGATTTGTTGACCAATAAGGACCTAGAATTGTTGGTAGATACCACCGATGAGTGGATCACCACCCGAACTGGAATTAGAGAACGACATATCCTAAAAGGCGAAGGTCTGGGAACATCAGATATGGCGGTAGAAGCGGTAAATGGCTTATTGAAAAAACGTGGCATTTCTGCCGAAGAAATTGATTTAATTATTTTTGCTACTATTACGCCAGATTTGGTATTCCCATCATCTGCATGCATCTTAGCCGATAAAATTGGTGCTAAAAATGCCTTTGCTTATGATTTAATGGCAGCTTGTTCTGGCTTTTTGTTTTCATTGCAAACAGCTTCGAGCTTTATAGAATCTGGTAAATACAAAAAAGTACTCGTGGTAGGTGGCGATAAAATGTCGGCTATCATTGATTATACAGATAGAAATACCTGTATTATATTTGGAGATGGTTGTGGAGCAGTTTTGCTTGAACCAAACGAAGAAGGATTAGGAATCATTGACGCAGTATTGAAATCGGATGGCTCTGGACGTCAATTCTTGCATCAAAAAGCGGGTGGATCAGTTAAACCACCAACTCATGCAACCATAGATGCCAAGGAACATTTTGTTTACCAAGATGGCAAATCGGTTTTCAAGTTTGCAGTAACCAATATGGCCGATGTATCGGCTCAAATAATGGAACGCAACCATTTAACTGCCAACGATATTGACTGGCTAGTGCCACACCAAGCCAATTTAAGAATAATTGACGCAACAGCAGAGAGAATGGGCTTGAGCAAGGAAAAAGTAATGATAAATATTGATCATTATGGAAATACCACCAATGGAACTTTACCACTTTGTTTATGGGATTGGGAAAGCAAGTTGAAAAAAGGTGATAATTTAGTATTGGCAGCCTTTGGGGGTGGATTTACTTGGGGTGCCATTTACCTTAAATGGGCTTATGATGGCTCCGAGGTAAAGTAATTTTACATTTTTAATAAAAACACTTTGCCAAAGCATTTTTTTAGATAAATTTGAGTAGATAATTACACATACATTATGGAATTAAAAGAAATAAAAGAACTAATCAAGCTTGTTTCAGAAGCTGGGGTTTCTGAAGTAGAAGTTGAACGCGGCGATTTTAAAATTGCTATCAAGAAAGTAGATGGCAGAACAATGTTAGTCAATCAAACTCCGCAATACATTGCCCAAGCGCCAGCTCAAGTTATGAGTTCAGCGCCAGCAGAAGTAGCGGTAGTTACAGAAACTCCAGCTGCATCCTCAAGTAATTTTATTACAGTAAAATCTCCAATGATTGGAACCTACTATAAATCTTTATCGCCAGACAAAGCTCCTTTCCTCCAAGTAGGAGATGAAATTAAGCCAGGCCAAGTTTTATGTATCGTTGAAGCCATGAAATTATTCAATGAAATTGAGTCTGAAATTTCTGGTAGAATTATAAAAATATTGGTTGAAAATGCCTCTCCAGTTGAATACGATCAACCATTATTTTTGGTTGAACCCAAATAATTTGAGTCACAATAAATCATCTATTGTAACTTCTTTTTTAGGTCTTTAAAAACTCAATTTTCACATGTTCAAAAAAATACTTATAGCTAATAGAGGAGAGATTGCGTTAAGGATAATTCGTACTGCGCGCGAAATGGGAATAAAAACTGTGGCAGTTTATTCTACCGCTGATAGAGATAGTTTACATGTTAGGTTTGCAGATGAAGCCGTTTGTATTGGGCCTCCGCCTTCCTCTCAATCATACCTAAGTATTCAAAATATTATTGCCGCTGCAGAAATTACCAATGCAGATGCCATACATCCAGGTTACGGCTTCCTTTCAGAGAATGCAAAATTCTCACAAGTTTGCCACGATCATGGTATTAAATTTATTGGTGCTAGTCCAGAAATGATCAATAAAATGGGTGATAAGGCCAATGCAAAAGATACCATGAAAAAGGCGGGAGTACCTGTAGTACCTGGTTCTGATGGTTTAGTTGCCAATGCCGCAGAAGGAATTGAACTTGCCAAAACCATTGGATATCCTGTTATCATCAAAGCAACTGCTGGAGGTGGTGGACGAGGCATGCGTATTATTTGGAAAGACGAAGAATTTGAAAAAAACTGGGACAGTGCCAAACAAGAATCTGCTGCTGCCTTTGGTAATGATGGTATCTACATGGAAAAGTATGTGGAAGAGCCTCGCCACATCGAAATTCAATTGGCAGGAGATCAATACGGAAAAGTTTGTCACCTATCAGAGCGCGATTGCTCTATACAACGTCGTCACCAAAAATTGGTAGAAGAAAGTCCTTCTCCTTTTATGACCGACGAATTGCGCGAAAAGATGGGAGCTGCTGCAATTGCTGGTGCAACTTCCATTGGTTATGAAGGTTTGGGAACCATCGAATTCTTGGTCGACAAACACCGTAACTTCTACTTTATGGAAATGAATACCCGTATTCAAGTAGAACATCCCGTTACAGAAGAAGTAATCAATTTCGACTTAGTAAAAGAGCAAATATTGATTGCTGCAGGTGTGCCAATTAGTGGTAGAAACTACTACCCTACTCGTCATTCAATTGAGGTACGTATCAATGCGGAAGATCCATATAATAATTTCCGTCCTACTCCCGGTAGAATAGATTATTTGCACAAGCCAGGCGGACATGGAGTGCGTGTTGATACGCATATTTACGCTGGTTATACTATTCCTAGTAATTATGATAGCATGATTGCCAAAATGATTGTAACAGCTCAAACCAGAGAGGAAGCAATTATCAAAATGGAACGTGCCTTAGGTGAATTTATCATTGAAGGACCAGGTTTAAAAACTACCATACCACTTCAAATGAAATTGATGCAAAACGAAGATTTCAAAAAAGGCAATTTCACAACTGCTTTTATGAATACTTTTGATATCAATGCATAATTATGAATTATGAATTTAAAGTTGGCCTAATTCATAACTCATAATTCTGAATTTCTTTATTATCCTTAACGCTTTTCCTTTTAGCTCATAGCTCTTTTCAGTGAATGAAATAGCTACTTCATCCTGGTAATTTTTATTGTCGAAACGAAAATTATTTGAACCCAAACATGGCTACTTGTGAAGAACCATTAATTTCTTAGTGATTTTAGAACGGCCAAAATCAAACTCAACATAATAAGTGCCATTTTCAAAACCACTTACATCAAGTTTGTAATAGCTTGCATTTACTTCAGCTGAAAATACTTCTTTCCCATTATCGGTAAGCACTTTAATTTTATTAATAGGCCATGTTTTAATTTCAGTATAGTCGGAAGCCGGGTTAGGAACCAAATTTGTATTTCTATTTAACCTGCCTTCAAATTCCTTTAAATATGCTGGATTAATATCATTGAATAAATATTGATAAGCACCAGCAAATTCACGTTTCCAATACCATTCACTGTGCGCGCCATCGGCGTGTATAGCAACGGAGGAATTGTAAGCTAAGAAACCTTTAAGTTTTAGCAAATCATTGTATTTATTGATGTTACTTACCATAGTAGTACTTTCATTTGAACCTGCAACATAATAGGCCAAAATTGCAGGGTCAATTGTAGATTTTTGAGCAAAATCGTATAATGAATCACTGATATACAAGGCCGGTGAAAATAATCCTACCTTCCCAAATACCTGTGGATACGATAATGCGGCGAATAGCGAAATGTTAGCTCCCAAAGAACTTCCAGCAATAGCTGCGTGCTTTTGATCGGAGTAGGTTCTGTAAGCTGAATCAATAAATGGTTTTAAGGTTTGAACCAAAAAATTTACATAGGCTTTTCCTTCTCCACTTCCATATTGAACATGCCCGTAAGGACTATATTCATTGATACGTTTAGCCCCACCATTGTCAATACCTACTATAATACATCCTAAATCGCCCGCCTTTTCTAACTTTACCAGCGACTCATCTACACCCCATTCACCAGCAAAAGAAGTTTTTGCATCAAACAAATTCTGCCCATCTTGCATATACATCACAGGGTATCTTTTGGTGGTGGTATTTTTGTAATCGGAAGGCAAATAAATCCACACTCTCCTGCTCCTATTTAACTGAGGCATGTAAAATGAATTGTTGAGAATAGAAACATTGTTAAGCGCTGTAGAACCAGTATCTGCAGGCGTACTCAGCAAATCTAACCATCCCGCAATACTGTTTTCAATGCTTAAATTTGCACTATAGGTAAATGTTCTATTCGCAATATTTGCACCTCCAATAGTAGATTCAACTTTTGGCCAACTACCTCTGGTAAATTTATATTGTGCCACACCCGTTCCACTTGGCAAGGTAATAGTATGGCTTGAGTCTGTTTTAACAAGTTTATATTTTGCATCACCCGGGTTCCAATTATTGAAATTTCCTGCAATAAAAATATCATCGCTATGCGGTGTATTGGCTGGAGTATTCTTAATGGTAATGGTAACTTGTGCCACCACAAAATTCCCCATCAAAAACACAGAACTGAGCAAAATCCATTTGTAAAAAACTTTCATGTATCCATTAATTTTATAACGAAATTAAGCATTACATTCCTATTTTTGCCATACATGCAGGCTATATTTTTGTTTATACATCTTTTAATTTTAAATGCTCCTCCGCAATTAAATAAAATTGATTTGCTTGACCTAAATGGCAAGAAAACAAACATCCAATTTAGTGCTGCAAGCAAAGGAACAGTTATATATTTCCTCTCTCCTGAATGTCCATTGTGCCAGAGTTACTCACTAACTATAAAAGAAATTGAAAAGCAATATTCTAAGAAAGGTTTTCAATTTTATGCCATTATTCCAGGTAAAGATTTTAGCAAGAATGAAGTCATTGAATTCAAAAATAAATATAATTTAAAAGGGCTTACTTTTCTGTTTGATCCAAACTTAGCGTTAGCAAATTTTACCAAAGCAACTATCACTCCTGAGGTGGTTGTATATAATGCTACTGGACAAAAAATATACAATGGAAGAATCGATAATTGGGCATATGAATTGAGTAAAAAAAGAACTGTTATCACAGAAAATGATTTGAGAAACATCCTTCAAAAAATGGATCAAAACCAATATGTAAAACCCTATCAAACAAAAGCAGTTGGATGTTTTATCAATTAATTAAATTAAGTCTTGTTGTTACATTATTTGCATTGGTATCTTGCAATAGCAGCCCCAATGAAATGCCAAAAGAAGGTGAGCCTGTTTTATTTGCAGAACACATTGCACCAATTATTTATACCAATTGCAGCAAATGCCATAGTCAAGATGGTGCTGCTCCATTCCCTCTCTTAACCTACCAAGATATTGCTAGCAAAGCCAAATTAGTAGCTTATGTAACAGAAAAAAGGTTAATGCCACCTTGGCCTGCCGACCCTACTTACACCCACTTTGCCAATGAAACCTATTTGAGCAATGAACAAATACAATTGATCCAAAGATGGGTTGCAGGCAATTGTTTACCTGGCGATACTGCCTCTTTGGATCAGCCCGAAAACTTAATTAAATCATTGAATTTAGGGAAGCCCGATTTAATCGTAAAAATGCAAGATCCCATCAAAGTTCCTGGCAACAATACCGATTTGTTTATGGTGGTAAAAGTACCTTTTGAGTTACCACAAGATACCTTCATCAAAGCTATTGAATTTGTGCCTGGCAAAAAGCGTTTGGTACACCACATGAATGCACATATCATTCAGTTTGAACCAAGCAAAAAATCCGATTTATGGGGCGGACAATTTGCCGTGAACCAAGATCAAACCAAAAGTGAAACCATACACAAAGAGCTCAATTTACTGAACGATGATGGCAGCTACGCACCAATGACACCAAGTGTTTGCAATTACTTACCCGGCTCTCAATTTAGTTTATATCCCAAAGAAATTGGTGGTTATAAAATTGGCAAAAAGAATGCATTTTACCTAAACGACATGCATTTTGGTCCAAGCGCAATAGATGAAATAGACAGCTCCTATTTTAAAATTTATTATGCAGATAAGGCTCCAAAAAGACCTGTAGCAGAATTCCAAATTGGCACCTTGGGTTTGGCTCCGGTTGAACCTAAACTGATTGTTCCAGCAGGAACAGTGAAGAAGTTTACCATTGATTTTCCTGTACCAGCCGACATTTCAATACTAACTATAGTGCCACACATGCATTTAATTGGCAAAACTTATCTGGCATACGCCATTAAACCAAGCGGAGATACCATTCGCTTAATACGCATCAACAATTGGGACTTTAGGTGGCAATATTTTTATCAACCCAAAACACTCTTAAAAATCCCAAGAGGCTCGGTTATTCATGTAGAAGGAATATTCGACAATACGGCAAATAACCCCAACAACCCATTTAGCCCGCCAAGAGAAATTGCAGAAAAAAATGGCAGCATGAAAACCACGGATGAAATGTTTCAGTTTATTGTTGCGTATGTGCCTTGGCAGAAAGGGGATGAGCAGATTTCGCAGGAATAGCGGTTGGCTTTTGGCTTTTAGCTTTTGGCCTCTAGCTTCTGGCAATAGCTGGTCATTGCTTTTAAAACGTACGGTCACCATGAGCCTGTCGAAGGGCTGTTACTTGCTCAATTTACGTCAACCTGAGCTTGTCGAAGGGCGGTCACTGAGCCTGTCGAAGTGTTGTGCGGGGGTGCAGAAATTTATCTGTTTAGGAATAGCTGGTGCTTTCATTGAACCAGGCTTCGACAAGCTCAGCCACCGGTCAATCGGCAAGCTCAGCCACCGGTCATTCACATGCTAAGACACCCATCAAATAACACTCAATAGGAGTTAGGTTCAAACCGAAAAATTAACGTGAGAATATAAAAAAGCTGCCTGCCTCAGGCTTCTAGCTGCTGGCAATAAGAAATAAAATATTTACAATTTTGCCAGAAGCTAGAGGCTAGAAGCCAGTTGCATTTTTAACAATATTCTTCGAAAGCTGCTTTCAAGTTCTGCGAAATCATTTCGGCGCTGCGGCCTTCTATCATGTGGCGCTCGATGAAATGCACTAGGTTACCATCTTTAAATAAGGCAATAGATGGAGATGATGGAGGATAAGGTAAAGTGAACTCGCGGGCTTTGGCAACAGCATCGGCCTCTTGACCAGCAAATACAGTTAATAATTCGCTGGGCTTTTTATCAGTGGTGCTTACTGCATCAATAACACCTGGGCGACAAGTACCAGCGGCACAACCGCAAACACTATTGAATACCAATAATTGAGTGCCTTGTTTGCTGTTCATTGCGTTTTCAACTTCAGTAGCATTCATTAAAGAAGTAAAACCTACGGTTTCTAATTGTTGTCTCATTGGAGCAACCAACATTTCTGGATATGGCATGTGATTATTTTAATTAAATTTAGAAATACAAAAGTGGACTATTTTCATTGGATTCTCAAGAACTGAACCAAAACTGACATTTCTGCATTATTGGCAGAATAACAAGGAAAAAAGCAAAAAGTTTACCTAAAATAAATTTTTAAATAGAATTCTTAAGCCTACATTTGCGACATAATTTTATTTAAAATACTATATGTCAGACACAAAAAGTGCTCCATCCTACAAAGTAAAGGACATTACCCTAGCAGAATGGGGAAGAAAAGAAATCCGTTTAGCCGAGGCAGAAATGCCAGGTTTGATGACCATCCGTAAAGAATACGGCGATGCGCAACCATTAAAAGGTGCTCGTATTGCTGGTTGTTTGCACATGACCATCCAAACTGCAGTATTAATTGAAACCTTAAAGCATTTAGGTGCAGAGGTTACCTGGAGTTCTTGTAATATTTTCTCAACCCAAGACCATGCTGCTGCTGCTATTGCTGCTGCAGGTACTCCCGTTTTTGCCTGGAAAGGCCAAAACGAAGAAGAATTTGACTGGTGTATTGAGCAAACGCTAAAGGCATTTGAAGGTGGCAAGCCTTTGAACATGATTTTGGATGATGGTGGAGATTTAACCAATATGGTTTTTGATCGTTACCCAGAATTAACTGCTGAAATCAAAGGTTTATCTGAAGAAACAACTACTGGCGTTCACCGCTTGTATGAGCGCATGAAAAAAGGTACTTTGGTAATGCCTGCTATTAATGTAAACGATTCGGTTACTAAATCTAAATTTGATAACAAATACGGCTGTAAAGAATCACTAGTAGATGCAATCAGAAGAGCTACAGACATTATGATGGCTGGTAAAGTGGCTGTTGTTGCAGGTTACGGTGATGTTGGAAAAGGTTCTGCAGAATCACTACGTGGTGCTGGTGCTAGAGTATTGGTTACTGAAATTGACCCAATTTGTGCATTACAAGCTGCAATGGATGGTTTTGAAGTGGTAACAATGGAAGAAGCTTGCAAGCGTGCTAACATTTTTGTTACAGCTACAGGTAACTTGAAAATTATTACTGAACGTCATTTCAGAGCAATGCGCGATAAATCTATCGTATGTAATATCGGACATTTCGACAACGAAATTGATATGGCTTGGTTAAACGGTAATTATGGTTCAACCAAAAATACCTTGAAACCACAAGTTGATATTTATGATGTTGACGGAAATGATATCATCATATTGGCAGAAGGTCGTTTAGTGAACTTAGGTTGTGCTATGGGGCACCCAAGTTTTGTAATGAGTAATTCATTCTCGAACCAAACTTTGGCTCAAATAGAATTGTGGAACCACAGTGCCAATTATGAGAACAAAGTATACGTTCTTCCTAAGCATTTAGATGAGAAAGTTGCTTACCTGCACTTAGCACATATTGGTGCTACTCTAACTGTATTAGAAAACGAACAAGCAGATTATATCGGCGTTAAGGTTGAAGGACCATTTAAAGCTGAGATGTACAGATACTAATTTTTAATTCTGAATTCAAAATTCTGAATTAAATACAACAAAAAAGCCAGGCTAGCCTGGCTTTTTTGTTGTAAACTCATTAACCAAAAACCATGGTCTATGGTCTATGGGCTATTGACAATTACTTCGCATCTGCAATCACCTTATCTAGTATTTGAAGGAAGGAAGCAGCATCGTGGTAACCAGCGTCTATCATCAATGATTTCTTTTGCGGATCAATGAAATAAGTGGTTGGAAAACCAGTGCTTTCTCCCCTGCTTAATTGTGCAAAGAAATCTTTGGCAGTGAAGGTTTGTCCGTCTATATCATAGGTTAAATCTCTGAGCTCGGGGTTAAATTTAATGACCACAAAATGCTTGTTCAATTTCTTAATTACCTCTGCATTTGAATAAGTGTCTCTATCCATCTTTTTGCACCAGCCACACCAATCGGTATAAGCATCTACTAACACAATTTTCTTTTCTTTGATGGCTACTGGATAACCTTCATTCCACTTATACCATTTTAATTCATCTGCTTTTGGTTTGGTAAACGAACTCAAAAAGATGAATCCCAATACCATGATAAAAATATTTCTCATTTGCTTTATTTATAAATTACCCAACAATAATTATTCCATCCTTTTTTTAATATGTGTTTTGGTTCAGACCGAAAACTTATAGATTTGACTACTAATATATTAAAAAACTATTTGGCAAAAAAGTGTTTAGCCATCCTTTATCATTGATTGAAATCAATGCACTCGAAAAGGAGCGTATTGCATTCTAGAATCCTCATTTGTGCATTTTGCACTTTTTTAAAAATTCTTAGGATACATTCAAAATACTTATTTTCGTGGCTCAATTTTGCCTTATGCTAATTTTTGATAAAAAACAATACAGCAATGAACTGCTGATTTCCTTATACGAAGCCTTAGTTAAACCTAGAATGATTGAGGAGAAAATGCTCATCCTGCTTCGCCAGGGTAAAGTTAGCAAGTGGTTCAGTGGCATTGGTCAGGAAGCCATTAGCGTGGGTTTGGTTCAAGCCTTACATGCAGATGAATATATTTTGCCATTGCATAGAAACTTGGGTGTATTTACTGGAAGAAAAATTCCATTTGCCAAATTATTCTCGCAATGGCAGGGCAATATGAATGGTTTTTCCAAAGGCAGGGAGCGTTCTTTTCACTTTGGCACCAATGAATACCATATTGTAGGAATGATTTCACAATTAGGTGCCATGTTGGGTGTGGCTGATGGCATTGCTTTGGCTAATTTACTTAAAGGTGAAAAAAAGGTCACTGTTGTTTTTAGTGGAGATGGTGGGGCAAGTGAAGGGGATTTCCATGAAGCTCTGAACACTGCGGCAGTTTGGAGTTTACCAGTTGTCTTTTTAATTGAAAACAATGGCTATGGACTTTCTACACCTTCCAATGAACAATTTAAATTTAAAAGCTTTACAGATAAAGGCGTAGGTTATGGCATGGAAGCTTATAGCATTGATGGCAATAATATTTTAGAGGTTTATGATACCATTAAAAACCTGAGTGAATCTATCCGCAACAACCCAAGACCAGTGATATTGGAATGCATGACCTTTAGGATGCGCGGACATGAAGAGGCATCTGGAACCAAATATGTACCACAAGAATTATTTGAAATTTGGGGTAAAAAAGACCCGGTGAGTAATTATGAAAATTACCTTTTGAATGAAGGAATTCTTACACAAGAAAAAATTGCGGGTATCAGAGAAATCGTCAAAAAAGAAATTGATGAAGGTATTGAAACGGTAGAAAACGAGGCAGATATTATTCCCAATACTGCGTTTGAACTGAACGATATTTACATGCCAGCCAGTGTGCCAGATTCAGTTGCAAATCACCATGAATTGCAGCATGTGGTAATTAAGCCAGCAAGTGAGAATAAGAGTAGGAAACGTTATGTTGATGCCATAAGCGACGGACTTAGACAGGCTATGGAAAAACATCCTGAGCTAGTTTTGATGGGACAAGACATTGCAGACTATGGAGGTGTATTTAAAATTACCCAAGGGTTTTTGGAACAATTTGGTAAAGGAAGGGTGCGCAATACACCACTGTGCGAATCGGCTATACTTGGCGCTGGTTATGGACTTGCCATCAAAGGCATGAAGGCAATGGTAGAAATGCAATTTGCAGATTTTGTAAGTGTTGGGTTTAACCAAATTGTAAATAATTTGGCAAAGAGTTATTATCGCTGGGGGCAAAATGCAGATGTAGTGGTGCGCATGCCAACTGGCGCGGGTGTGGGTGCCGGACCATTCCATTCGCAGAGTAATGAGGCATGGTTCTTCCACGTGCCTGGCTTAAAAATTGTTTATCCTGCTAGTCCGGCTGATGCCAAAGGACTGCTTATTGCAGCAATTAATGACCCAAATCCGGTGTTATTTTTTGAACACAAAGTGCTTTATAGAATGGTTGAATTGGAAGAAGAAGTATATGATGATTATTATATGCTAGATCTCCATAAAGCAAGATTGGTTCAAGCAGGAAATGAAGTAAGCATAATTACTTATGGAGCCGGAGTGCACTGGGCTAAAGCTTATGTAAAAGAGCAAGGCATAGATGCAGAAATCATAGATTTACGTTGTTTATTACCGTGGGATAAAGATGCTGTTGAAGCAAGTGTGAAGAAAACAGGAAAGGCTATTGTATTGCATGAAGACACCTTAACAGGCGGTATAGGAGCAGAAATTGCAGCCCATATTGCTGAGCATTGTTTTAGCTTTTTGGATGCACCTGTTAAACGTGTTGGAAGTTTAGATACACCTGTTCCCTTTAACATGGAACTAGAACAAAATTTCTTGCCAAAAGAACGATTCAAATCTGCCTTACAGGAGCTTTTGAGCTTTTAATTGCCACCAAGGCACGAAGGCTCCAAGATTTTTTTATCAATTAATGGTTTTTTGCCACAAAGGCGTTAAGGCTCCAAGATTTTTTTTTGTTTTTTTGGGTTAGTATTGAATTTTTAATATTGTGAAGTTTTTTCAATCCAACTTTGTGCCTTGGTGCCTTAGTGGCAAAATAAATTATCTCATGATAAACTTATATAGCATATCGTTGTAATTTTGGAAGCCGAAGGTTGTAGGTACTTGCCCGTGGTCTGCGCCTTCAATGCGATGTGCTTCTTTGTAATTGCCACCATGGTTTTTATAAACTACCTCGCCGTGAGTTTTGATACCTAAGAAATTATCTTGGGTACCATGTATCCAACAAAAATCTTGCTTTACTTTCTTTATTTCTTCGGCATTATCGATTTTTAAATTGGTGGTGTAAGAAGCAGGTACATTGAGTCCGGCCCCATCAGCACTCATTACCGCTGCGCTGGCAAAAGGAGCCTCAAGTATTAATTTATGGGGCCTCATGCTGCGCGGGGTTGCACTCAATTCTGTTGCGGCTGAAGTACCCATACTAAAACCATAAACTATTAATCTTTGTTCACTTAATCCTTTACTTTTTAACCATTGCATAGCTGCATCGGCATCGTTGTATAATCCTTCTTCAGAAGGTGGACCATCACTTAAACCATAACCTCTGTAATCAATCATTAACACACCAAAACGATGCTTACCACCAGTATGTGCCAAAAGCTTCGCACGTTGCCAATAGAAGTCCATGTGCCATTTATTTCCATGACAATACAAAATAACAGTATCATTTGCTATTTGGTTCAAATCGCCAATATACATGCCATAAATTTTATAGGATTTAGTATCGCCTTTACCTTTCGAATCCATGGTAAATTGATACATCATACTATCCTGAATTTTATACGATGCATCCAATTTAAAATCTTGCTCGCCAGTATAATCGTCCCACTTGTATTCGGAAATCTTATCGCTCACATTAAACAAATTACTATCTAAGCGCAAACAGGAGGTAAATAGCAACGACAATGAAGTAAAAAACAACACCTGATAAATTGAAACCTTGGTGGCAAAACCAATTAAAAATAAAACTTTGTGCCTTAGTGCCTTGGTGGCAAATTGAATTCTCTTTGTCATTTAAAACCTCCTTATAAATTGAAAGTAAACACCAATAGCACCTTTGTGATTCGGCCCTAAATAATCTACCACATTCGGTTGATTATTTACACCTGGTGCCACCCATTTTGATTCGATACCATAAGTCCATTTTTTGGGCGAATACTGAAAACCAACTTGCGGACTCATGAACCAATTTTTAGGCTGCACTTCGCTATGAGCGCGTATTCTGCTTAATTCAAACCAATTACATAAACCTAAATAAATGAGTTTGTTTGAACCAAACTCTTTGTGCAAATTCACATCTAATTGGGGCCATAATTTTGCTTTCCACTCCCACCTATCCAATGCAAAATTGAGAGCTGGGTTGGCACTTACACCAAGTTTATTTTTGGGGTTATACCAAAGCTCTCTACAAATTCCCATATCGGTTTGAAACACACCAAAGCTTGATGCTGTTAGGTGTATAGAACCAAAAGCTGTAGTTTTATCATTTAGGCCTTTTGCATAAAATGCACTGGTATAAGGAATAAAAATTGGAATTCCTCCAAAGTCAATTAATGGTCCTCCAATGTTTGCTCCTACTGCCTGCTCACCTTTGGCAAGCGGTTTTATGACCCTTGATGGGGCACAAGCAATAAGCAAACTCATTGTTACAATTAAGATAAATGAACTTTGTATTTTTGACATAACCTAAACTTATAAAATGCAATTTAGCATTAAATACTTAAAACAGTATTTTTAACCTATTTTCGTATTGAACCAAAATTAAATGAATAACAACGATATTATACGAAGGCTCAGATACGCCTTTGATTACAATGATGCCAAAATGGTAGAAATTTTTGCGCATGCGGGTTTTAAAGTTTCAAAAGAACAAATAAATGATTGGCTCAAAAAGGAAGATGATTTAGAATACCAAGACATAGTAGATATTCAATTGGCCATTTTCTTAAATGGATTTATCATAGAAAAAAGAGGTAAGAAGGAAGGTGAGCAGCCAAAGCCCGAAAAAAGTTTGACTAACAATACCATCTTAAGAAAATTAAAAATTGCCCTTAACCTCAAGGACGATGATATATTGGCTATTTTAAAACTTGCCGACTTTCAATTTGGCAAACATGAGCTCAGCGCGTTATTTCGGAAGCCAGACCAAGACCAATATAGACCATGCAAAGACCAAATACTCAGAAACTTTTTACAAGGATTGCAATTAAAGTATAGGCCAGAAAAAAAGTCGCCAAGTGCAATTGAAAAAAATGTAGATGTAGAAAAATAGTACAACAATATAAAATTGATAGTTGATAAATTTGATGCCTACGCGGACACCTATTTATAGCAGGGTAATTAGTCTATAAACATGCGACCCCGAAGGGGTCGAACATTGTTTAACCAGATACTACAGCAAAACTTCATTAGGACTTAATAATAAATCGAACCAATCCTCAAGTAATTCATTATCTTTCATAACAATTATTTTTATCATGAAAAGCTCAGTATTATTAATCGCATTTGCATTGGTTTCCAATTTAGCATTTGCACAAAAGAAACAAAAAATTGAAGTGCCAACTGAAGTTAAAAAAGCATTTGCCACTAGGTTTCCAGACGCAAAAGTTGAGGAGTGGCAAAAAGAAGGTGATTATTATGAAGCAGAATTCGAGTTAAACAAAATAGAACATTCCGTTTTAATAGATGCCAAAGGCGATATATTGGAGGTGGAAGAAGAAATAAAAGTTAAGCAGTTACCTATTGCAATTTCTGCTTATGTTGCAAAGAATTATCCCAAACAAAAAATCAAGGAAGCAGCTAAAATCACTAATGCGGCTGGCAGTGTTAGCTATGAAGCAGAAATAAAAAGTAAGGACTTGCTATTTGATTCATCAGGGAACTTTTTGAAAGAAGACAAATTATAATTGGTTCATTAAAAACAATAAGCCTCCTTTTTGAGTTTTTCAATCATGCAATTAAAATCTGTTATTTTTTGGTTTAGGCGAGATTTAAGGCTAAACGACAATGCTGGTTTATACCATGCTTTGAAATCTGGTTTTCAAGTCATACCGCTTTTTATTTTCGACCAAGATATTTTAGAAAAAATTGAAGATAAAACCGATTTGAGGGTCAACTTCATTCACCAACAAATAGAACAATTAAATACTGAGTTATTAGCACTTGGTTCAGGCCTAATGGTTAAATATGGTAAGCCATTGGAGGTTTTTCAGCAGTTGTTATTGAACCAAACCATTGAGGCAGTTTATACCAACCATGATTATGAACCTTATGCCATCAATAGGGATCAAAACATTGCTGATTTTTTAGCGACTAAAGGCGCAAAATTTCATTCATTCAAAGACCAATGTATTTTTGAAAAAGACGAGGTTACCAAAGACGATGGGAAACCCTATACTGTTTTCACTCCCTATTCAAAAAAATGGAAAGCAAAGTTAGCTGGCCAAGAAAATTGGAGTTTATCAAATGGGCAAATTGCCCAATCTTATTTTATTAAATCATACCTAACAGAAAAATATTTCAGCAACTTTATTCAAAAATTTCTGTTTGAACCCATACCTAGTTTAAAGGCTATGGGATTTGAAAAAGTTGAATTTGAATTCCCTAAAAAGGAAGTAGCTAGTGGCATCATAAAAAATTATACTGAACAAAGAAATTTCCCGGCAAAGCCTGGTACTAGTCATTTAGGCATACACTTTAGGTTTGGAACCATCAGCATTAGAGAAAAAGCAAGAAAGGCATTTTCATTGAATGAAACATTTTTAAACGAGTTGATTTGGCGCGATTTTTACATGCAAATATTGTATCACTTTCCTCATGTAGTAAAAGGACCATTTAAACCAGAATATGGTAACATAGTATGGCGAAACAATGAGGCAGAATTTGAAAAATTTTGTGCAGGAAAAACTGGTTACCCAATTGTAGATGCTGGCATGCGTGAACTTAACGCAACTGGTTTTATGCATAACAGGGTGCGCATGATTGTAGCCAGTTTTTTAACCAAACATTTGTTGATAGATTGGAGATGGGGTGAAGCCTACTTTGCCATTAAATTATTAGATTTTGATTTGAGCGCAAATAACGGAGGATGGCAATGGGCAGCAGGATGTGGCACTGATGCAGCTCCCTATTTTAGGGTTTTTAATCCAACGCTTCAAACAGAAAAATTTGATAAACAATTGGCATACATTATAAAATGGGTACCAGAGTTTGGTTCAAACCAATATATTGAACCAATTGTAGTGCATGATTTTGCCAGAAAAAGATGTTTAGACGCTTATAAATCAGCACTCAGCCAAAAATAATTCTGAATTATGAATTCTACATTCTGAATTATTTGCATTTTCATATTAATTGATTACTATTGCACATACAATCAACTCCCCCCAAGGATTTATCGGTAATCAAAAAACAAACCAAACTCCGGTTGATTGATTTATTTAAATCATTTACATGCACGATCTTACTTCGTTAACATCTATGCTCGTTTCAGAGCTAAAAGAAATTGCAAAAAATCACAGTGTCAACACAACTGGATTAGACAAACAAGGACTTATTTCGGCCATTATTGAAAACCAATCATCGGGCAACTCTGCTCCTGCAGAACAAGATGGTTCAGCAATAAAGAAAAGAGGTCGCCCAAGGGTTACCAAAGGAACCATTATTGATGAACCAATTGTTCATGGTAAGGCAAAAGAAAAAATTATTCAAAAGGTAATGGCAGTGTCACCAATTGCTGAAACCAATGAGCAGGTTACAGAAAAAAATGTACCTATCATTGAAGAAATAAAAATAGTAGAACCTATTATCCAAAACCCTTCTTTTGAAGCACCAATAGTTGTTTTGAACCCTGTTGCTCCAAGTAATACAGGAGCGCCAATTGAAAAGCTTGCTGTTACACCAAATCCTAATCCTAACCAAAATCCTAATCAGGAAAGGAAAGACAAATGGCGCAACGAAAGAAACGACCGCAATGAAAATAGAGGTGAACAAAGGCCTCATGATAGAAACGACAATAACCGCAATCAACAAAATCAGCAAAACCAACAGCCAAGACCACCTAGGCCAGAGAATGGAAATAACAACCAAGATCGTCAGCCAGAAAGAAGCGCTTACCAAGAACTAGAAGCCTTAGTAAGTTCGGAAGGCGTGCTAGAAATGATGGCCGATGGTTATGGCTTCTTGCGTTCATCTGATTATAATTATATGCCTTCACCGGATGATATTTATGTATCACCATCTCAAATAAAACTATTTGGATTAAAAACAGGCGACACTACTTTTGGAACGGTTCGTCCGCCAAAGGAAGGTGAAAAATATTTTGCCTTGGTTAAGGTAGAATCTATCAATGGAAGAATACCTTCAGAGGTGCGCGATCGTGTTGCCTTTGAACATTTGACACCATTGTTTCCTGATGAAAAACTAAGACTAGCAGACAATTCGGCTAATTATTCAACCAGAATTATAGACCTTTTGGCTCCTATTGGTAAAGGTCAGCGTGGCTTAATTGTGGCACAACCTAAAACGGGTAAAACCATTTTATTGAAAGACATTGCCAACGCTATTGCTAAAAATCATCCTGAAGTATATTTATTGATTTTATTAATAGATGAAAGACCTGAGGAGGTTACAGATATGCAGCGCAGCGTGCGTGCAGAAGTAGTGGCTTCTACCTTTGATGAACCAGCAGAAAAGCATGTAAAATTAGCCAACATTGTTTTAGAAAAAGCAAAACGTTTGGTAGAATGTGGTCATGATGTGGTGATATTACTTGATTCAATTACACGTATGGCCAGAGCATTTAATACTGCGCAGCCAGCCTCTGGAAAAATACTTTCTGGTGGTGTTGATGCCAATGCATTACACAAACCAAAAAGATTCTTTGGTGCAGCCCGCAAAATTGAAGATGGTGGTTCATTAACCATCATTGCAACTGCCCTTACAGAAACTGGTTCAAAAATGGATGAGGTAATTTTTGAAGAATTTAAAGGAACAGGTAACATGGAATTGCAATTGGATAGAAAGTTAGCCAACAAACGCATTTTCCCTGCAATAGATATTGTTTCATCAAGCACCAGAAGAGATGACTTATTACTCGAAAAAACCGCCTTACAGCGCATTTGGGTGCTCAGAAATCATTTGGCTGATATGAACCCAGAAGAGGCCATGGATGTAATGTTAAAGAACATGCGGTCTACCAAGAACAACGAAGAGTTTTTGGCCTCGATGAATGGATAGGGAGGAAGACTTGGAGAAGGGGTGACTTGGAGAAGGGGTGAGAAAATATAAAGCATAAAAAAAGTGGGCTAGCCCACTTTTTTTATGTCTCAAATATAATTTGATTTCATCTTCTCCCCCTTCAACAATAATTTCGTTTCCATCCCGCGTGAGGGCGTCCGCCAGCCGGCGGATTCGCCCCTACAATAAATCACATAATCTCCCCTTCTCCACATCTCCAAATCTCCCCTTCAAAAACAATTTCCTTTCCATCCCGCGTGAGGGCGTCCGCCAGCCGGCGGATTCGCCCCTACAACTGCTAATTTTTCACCAAAACCAACAAAGGAATTCGGGTGTGAAAAGCCATTTGTTTGCTGAGGCTTTTGTGGAATAACCTATCGAAAAAATTGCGGTTGTGCTTGGCCATTACAAGTAAATCTACTTTGTTTTCTTCTACATAATGATTGATACTTTCAATCACGTCACCTTTTTCTAATTCCACAAAACGGATGTTTGGATAGGATATTTTATGTTTGTTTTTTGTGAAGAAATTATTCTCCGCATTGAAGTAATGATCGGCATCAGATTTTACATGCAAAATATCTAGTGGACAATCAAATTGTTCTGCAAAATAAATCAAGCGCATCAATGATGGAAATTCAGGTTCATTGTAATCTGTGGCATAAACAATTTTAGAATATTCTTTATAAACTGCATCTTTGGGTATTACCATAACTGGCACCTGAGTTTTTGCTACTACAGAGGCTGCATTGGTGCCAAATAAAATTTCGGCAGAACCAGATGAACCGGTTGTGCCCAACACAATTAAATCTGCCTCTTGTTTTTCAGAAAAATCACAAATTTCTTCTGCCACAAAACCATACTTGCTGTGCACAGAATAGTTAACGCCACAGTCCTTTAAAACCTCTTGTTCTAATTTGTTAAATAAAAAGGTAGTTTGGTCTTCAATTTCTTTAACAAGCAATTGGTAAGTTTCTGCTGGCATAGTTGAGTCGACCATTGCCACTTGGTTAATGTGCAATACACTGATGCTGGCCTTTAATTTATGAGCTAAAGCAATGGCATGAAGCAAGGCTTGTTTAGCCGGTTGCGAAAAATCAGTTGGGATAACAATTTTTGAAATCATAATAGTATTGGTTTAATATATAATTCTGACAAATAAAAATTTGAGGAAAATTAAGCTTCCTAAAATCTTAAATCAAAATTACCAAACCATTGTTAATTTAAAAATGATAATTCGCATATATTTTAATCAAATAAGTGGGTTTGATGCAAAAATTTCGGTTATTACCTTGAAAATTTCTAATAAAAACCTATAATGCGCTTAGTAAAATCAACTTAATTCCTTTTTTTCATATGAATTCAAACAATGTAAAAACAAACTGGGGCCAGTTTATTCCTTTGGTAATTGTATTTTTTTTCTGGGGGTTTGTTGCCGCAAGTAACGACATACTGATACCCGTTTTCAAAGAAACATTTAAACTATCTCAAGGGGAAAGCCAATTGGTTTCTTTGGCATTTTATATTGCTTACACCGTTGGGTCATTAATCTACATGGGAATTTCAATGCTGATAAAACAGGATTTGGTAAACAAGGTTGGATATAAAAATGGCCTAGCACTTGGTTTAACCATATCTGCTTTGGGAACATTGCTTTTCTATCCAGCTGCAAATTTGGGGTCGTTCCCGCTTATGCTTTCTGGCTTGTTTACTGTAGCGCTTGGATTTTCATTGCAACAAACTGTTGCCAATCCATTGGCTATAGCCTTAGGCCCCATTGAAACAGGCTCTCAACGCTTAACTTTAGCAGGCGGAATTAACAATCTTGGAACCACCATTGGACCGTTAATTGTTAGTTTTGCCATATTTGGCTCAGCAAATTCAAGCGATACTACTATGAGTATTGAAAGTGTTAAAATACCTTATTTGGTTTTAGGTTTCGCCTTCCTTTTGGTTGCCATATTATTGAAATTTTCATCCTTACCAGACAAGCCTCAGGCCATGGAAGTAGCATCAAATGAAATAGGTTCAACCAGAAATTCTGCTCTCAATTATCCTCAATTAATTCTAGGCATGATAGCCATTTTTGTTTATGTGGGAGTTGAAGTGTCAACTGCCAGTAACCTGCCTGCCTATATGGAAAAAAACTTAGGGTTTCTTACAAAAGATATCGCTCCATATATCTCTTTATATTGGGCTAGTTTAATGATTGGCAGATGGACTGGGGCTGTAGAAGCCTTTACAGACAATATGAGCACTCAAAAAATATTGAGATTCATTGCTCCCTATATTGCCTTTGCTGTTTTCTTATTCGTAAATGCAATAGCCAATCATGATTTAAGTCCATTTTATATTTACGGATTTATTATCTTGGTTTTAATTGCAGCTGATATTGCAAGCAAAGGAAATCCTGCACGCATGCTTCTTATATTTTCATCTTTAGGCATTGCAGCGCTTATTGTGGGAATGTTAACTACTGGTATGACTAGTGTTTATGCCTTTACCAGTGTTGGTTTATTTTGCAGCACACTTTGGCCTTGTATTTTCACTTTGGCCATAAGTGGATTGGGAAAACACACCAGCCAAGGAAGTAGTTTTTTAATCATGATGATCATGGGAGGTGGTATTATCAGTTGGCTACAGGGATTTGTTGCAGATGAAATGAACAATATCCATTATAGCTATATTGTGGGTGTATTTTGCTTCGCTTATTTAGCCTTTTATGCATGGAAAGTTAGCGGAATTCTTAAAAGCCAGGGAATTAATTTTGACAAAAAATTGAGCGGCGGACACTAAATAAACCTCCCTTAATAAACCAAAAGAAGCGCAGGAAAAGTATTTTTCGTGCGCTTCTTTTATTTAAATACTTCCAAAGCCGGTAACGCCCTCGCGTTAAAGTTCCATAAAGCTTGATTCTCATATGGCGAGCCCTCTTTTGAAGTGCTACCTTTAAAAGAAATCCATTCGCCTCCCCAATAACAGAAACCTTGGCCGTTTGTTGCGTTGCTTGTTACTTGGCGTATTTTATTTAAAAATTCTTTTTGACCCAAACTTGTTGCTGGGTAATTTGGTATTAATTGATTGCTATCACCCAATATGTTGTTGGTCCAATCATTCCATGCTAAAGTAAATGGATAAGATGTTTCGGCAATGATTACCGGCTTGCCCGTTAGTTTTGCCACATTGGATAATTGCAATTGCAAACTATCTAAATTCTTGCCATGCCACATGGGATAATAAGATAAGCCAATGATATCTACATTTACCGAACCAATAAAATTGAGGTAATTTATCACATCTTTATAACCTGCATATTGCAAAATAATTTTGGTAGAAGAATCAACCTTGTTTACAGCATCAATACCAATATTCATGAGCTCTAAAAACTGCGTTCTATTACTAGCATTGCCTTCTGGCCATAAAAAACCATTGTTCACCTCATTGCCAATTTGAATATAATCCGGATGTATTTCCTGCACAATTAATTGGGTATAATTAAATACACTGTCTTTTAAAATAACATACGGTAAATCTTTCCAAACTGCAGGCTTTGCTTGCGCGCCAGGATCGGCCCAAGTATCTGAATAATGTACCGTGAGCCAAACCTTTAAACCAATTTGTTTTATTTCGTTGGTAAGCTGTTTCACTTCTTCTAAACCGGAAAATCCTCCTGCAGGGTCTTTCCATAGTCTCAAGCGAATGGTATTAACACCTGCATTTTTAAGGGTAAGCAACATGTCCTCCTTAACCCCATTTTCATTATAAACAGAAATTCCAGATGCCCGTAATTGTGGCAACATCGACAAATCAAAACCCTTAACAAAAGGGTTTGGTTCAGGCAGAATTATTTGTTTTTTTGAATCTTTTTTGCAGGCAAATAAAAAAAACAAAAGGCCAATTATACAAAAATTAAACCACTTCATTTTACTAAATCTTATACCTAAAACCACCATAAAACATCCTACCAAAAACAGGGCCCCATGTCATACTAGCATCAAAATAAGTTCCAAAAGGAGTTGCTCCATCTAAGATGGCATTGGGTTGCTGGAAGTTAAAAATATTCTCACAACCAACATATACATCAATCCTTTTCTTGAAGCTTTTACTCACTTGAGCATTGATCATTGTAAAAGGATCAGACTGGTTATTTAACCTCATTGGTTCAGGGTTACCTTGTGTAGATGGAATACGTTTTTGCCCAACCCAATTGGCTGTTAAATCAAAATTCCATTTGCTTTTTGTGGTATAAGATAAATTAACAAACCACCTATTTTGAGCAATCATTGGAACTGATAATAAGGCTTGGTTGTATTGTGTTTTCACATCAAGCCAACGGTAGGCAAACCTAACATCAAATCTGCGTATTGGCTGATAATCCAATTGAAGCTGCAAGCTCCTGCTATAAGAAGCTCCATTTAATTGATAAAACTGAACTTGCTGTGCGTTTGCATCTCTATCTACTAAAACTTGCTTATCAAAAACAGTATAATAATAATCAATTCCAAATGAACCTTTTTGGTAATTCAATTTGAATTCATGGTTTACATTTACACCAAAATTCCAAGCCTCCTCCGGACTAAAACCATAAGCTGTTTTGGGCAAAAATGCATTGGTAAAATTCCAAGTCCGCGCACTAATGAGTGTGCCCATATTTTCACTAATGACATTTGAAGTGCGCCAGCCCTTTCCCGCAACTGCCCTAAATACAGTGGTAGCCAAAGGTGCATAACGCAAATGAAGGCGAGGTATAAATTTCCAATCAAAATAATTGTGGTAATCTATTCTTGCCCCAGCAACCAAAGTAAATATGGCTAAGTAAGAATAAGTGTATTCTGTAAAGGCTCCACTTACTTGTTCATTTCTAATAAAAACATAAGCCTGTTTGTTGAATAATTTTTCGTCGACAATATCAGTTTGGTTGCTAAAACCTGCGCGAATTCTATGGTTTGTGTTACCTATAATATCTTGATAAATTAAATTTGCATAGTAACTTGTTTGTTCACCTTTATATAAATTATTCCCAAAATAATTATCATATTTTTGGTTGGAGGCATTGGCTTGGAATCCAACACTGCGGTATTTAAATCGAGGGAAAACATAACCTAATTTTATAAAACCACTCAGCCTTTCTGCATCAATTTTTGTTCCGTAAACAGTATTGTTGGCAGTGTCTTGCATACTTTCTTTAAAGTTAACTTGTCCGCCAATTTTCTTGTCTTTTACGTATTGAACCGAGGCATGAAATACCAATCCTGTTTTGTTATCTATAAACATGCGGTATAAAATATTTGCTTGTTCACCCAAAGGATTATCCAAATAGCCATCCTTGTTTTGGTCCATTCGCAATGAGTAGGTACTGCCATGTAAAAAAAGCGCATGCGAAAACTTTTTAGTAGGCTGAAATGCTAAAACCAAATTGGTTTCGTACCTTCCACCTTGGCTTGCATAAGCATTCAAATATACTTTCTCTTTAACCACAGGCTTGTGTAACTCTACATTAATTTGACCCGAAATACTTTCGAATCCATTTACCACAGAGCCCATTCCTTTGCTTACTTGGATTGAATTAACCCAAGTGCCCGGAATATAGTTTAAGCCAAAATTTGTAGCTATACCTCTAATTCCGGGCATTTGCTCCATGCTCATTTGGGTATATTGCCCAGCAAGACCAAGCATTTGAATTTGTTTTGAGCCAGTAATGGCATCACTGTATGCAACATCCACGCTTGGGTTTGTTTCAAAGCTTTCGGATAAATTGCAACAAGCTGCCTTAAACAATTCTTTTTCGTTCATAATGGTGGTTTTCCATGGATCAATAAATGAAACCTCCGAAGATTTACGCTCGTATGAAATAACCGCATCTGCGAAATTTCTTTTACTAATCATCAATACCTTTAAATAATTACCGCCATTTACGGTAATGGTATCGTTTTTAAAACCCAAAGCTTGCACTACCAATTGATTGCTTTTGGCTTCGATGGGAATATGAAATACGCCATTACTATCAGTACTTACAGCGCGGATATTACCAATCCAATGAACAATAGCACCAGCTATGGGTTCAATGCCGCCCTTTTGCGTAGTTTCAACAACTACACCATTGAGCACAATAGCATTTTGGGCACTTAATTTCATTATTGAAATCATGCCCAACAAAAAAACAAGAAATACCTTCATTAATCGTGGTGTGTATTGGGCTTTTCGCGGTACAAACAACAATCAGGCAATTTGCTGTAAACCTCATCTGGAGCCTTTTTTGTTTCGGTATCGTGGCCACTTGCTGCAATTGCATCCTGCACTTTATCGACAGTTATTTTATTGGGATTATAAATGAGTGTCATCATTTTAGTATCCACATCCCATTCGGCAGATTTTACGCCTTTTAAATCGCAAGCATCCGTGATTCTACTTTGGCATTGCGGACAATTGCCATAAACTTTAAAAATAACTTTTTCAGTTTTGCTTTTTTGTGCGCTTGCACTTAAGGTGAATAGCATTACACCCATGAGGAGGAATATTTTTTGAATGTTTTTCATTTCGTTTTTTTTATACTATCATATTTGGTTCAAAAAGCAGTCAAATATAAAATAAGGCTTTTTGAAAATAATAAAAAATGAATTGCTGTATTTGAGCAAAATCATCACCTCCGGCTTCAGCACAATCACAATTATCTGGGAAGATTTAACTCGTAAACAAACTCATGCTCATTTATTCAATGCCACAAAAATGGGTAACTAATGGCATCTAAATCACATCTTTATTTAGATAAATGCCATTAATTTTTGTGGACGTTTGAATAACTTAATACAAAGTTAACCCTTTTATCTACCAAATAATCAAGGAAATATTTTTTCCCCGAGGAAAATCACTTACATTTGCAGTCCTTTTTTAGACAAACATGCAGAATATCAGAAATATAGCTATTATAGCCCACGTTGACCATGGTAAAACTACTTTGGTTGACAAAATTATTCACCAAACTTCACTTTTTCGTGAAAATCAAGATAAAGGCGACTTAATCCTTGACAACAATGACCTTGAGCGTGAAAGAGGTATCACTATTTTGGCAAAAAATATCTCAGTAAATTACAAAGGTACAAAAATCAATATCATCGATACGCCTGGTCACAGTGACTTTGGCGGTGAAGTTGAACGTGTGTTGAATATGGCTGATGGTGTATTATTGTTGGTTGATGCCTTTGAAGGTCCAATGCCACAAACTCGTTTTGTATTGCAAAAGGCCCTTGCTTTAGGTAAAAAACCTATTGTGGTAATTAACAAGGTTGACAAGCCTAATTGCCGCCCAGATGAGGTGCATGATGCAGTATTTGATTTGTTTTTTAACCTTGAAGCAACAGAAGAGCAATTGGATTTTCATACCATGTATGGCAGTTCTAAAATGGGTTGGATGGGCAGAGATTGGAAAAATCCAACAACAGATTTTACTGAATTATTAGAAGATATTATTACTCAAATACCTGCGCCAGTTGTACCTGAAGGAAATTTGCAAATGCAAATCACTTCTTTGGATTACTCTTCGTTTACTGGTCGTATTGCCATTGGTAGAATTTTACGTGGCAGTATTAAAGTAAACCAACCTGTAAGTATTGTAAAACGCGATGGTTCGATCCAAAAATCTCGTATCAAAGAATTGTATACATTTGAAGGTCTTGGAAAAATGAAGGTGGAAGAGGCTGTTGGTGGTGATATTTGTGCCGTTATGGGTATAGATGGTTTTGAAATTGGTGATACCATTGCCGATTTTGAAAATCCTGAAGGTTTAATTCCAATTAAGATTGACGAACCTACCATGAATATGTTGTTTTGTATCAACAACTCGCCATTCTTTGGTAAAGAGGGTAAGTTTGTTACCTCACGCCATTTACGTGATCGTTTGTTTAAAGAACTTGAAAAGAATTTGGCCTTACGTGTAGAAGAAACCGACGCAGCAGATTCCTATTTGGTATTTGGAAGAGGTATTCTACACTTATCCATTTTAATTGAAACCATGCGCCGCGAAGGCTATGAATTGCAAGTTGGCCAGCCTCAAGTTATTGTTAAAGAAATTGATGGCAAAAAATGTGAACCAATTGAAATATTAACCGTAAACGTACCAGAAGAATATTCTGGAAAAGTAATTGAGTATGTAAGTCAGCGTAAAGGTGATATGCTTGTAATGGAGCCTAAAGGAGATTTGATTCACTTAGAATTTGAAATCCCTTCACGTGGTATCATTGGTTTGCGTAACAATATTTTAACTGCAACTGCAGGTGAGGCAATCATGGCTCACCGTTTCAAGGCATTTGAACCTTGGAAAGGCACTATTCCTAACCGTGGTAGTGGTGTAATGATTTCTGGTGAGCAGGGTAAAGCCATTGCTTATTCAATTGATAAATTGCAAGATCGTGGAAGTTTCTTTGTAGAGGCTGGCGAAAATATATATATGGGTCAGGTAATTGGTGAAACCAATCGTCAAGACGACTTAGTAGTAAACATTACCAAAGAGAAAAAATTAACCAATATGCGTGCATCTGGAACGGATGAAAAAACACGTATGGCACCAAAAATCAACTTCTCATTGGAAGAATGTATGGAATACATTCAAGGTGATGAACTAGTTGAAATTACTCCTACATCACTTCGTTTGCGCAAAGTGCATTTGGAAGAAAATGAACGCAAACGTTTTAAAAACTCATTGGCTAATTCATAATTAGCTTCAAATAAATAATTTTCAGTGTAGCGAAAAATACCGCAACACTGAAAATTTAAATCTCAATTATTCAACTCCAAATCCCTCGGGAATCATCTTATAAAATGACTGCTGAACAATTAAAAGATCTGAAGTTAAGGGCAGACGCCCTGAGGAGGTATCTTTGACGTCGATGATAAACTATTAGACATCAAAGAAGAAGAAGCTAGGACGCTCATGCCAGGCTTTTGGGACAATCCGAAGGAAGCCGAAAAGCACATTAAAGGAACCAGAATGAAAAAAATCTGGACCGATGCTTATGCAAATATGGTATCTGAGCTGGACGACCTTTCCATTTTATTTGAATTTTACCAGGCAGGTGAAGGAACCGAAGAAGAGGTTGAAGCTAGCTATCAAAGTGCTGCCAAAGTTGTTGAAGAGCTTGAATTTAAAAACATGCTCAGCAACGAGGAAGACCAAATGAATTGCATGATTAACATCAATTCTGGAGCAGGCGGAACTGAGAGTCAGGATTGGGCAGAAATGCTCATGCGCATGTACATAATGTATGCAGACAAGCATGGCCTAAAAGCTGCGGTTGTTGACGAGCAGGCAGGTGATGGTGCTGGAATTAAATCATGCGCCATTGAAGTAAGTGGCGATTTTGCTTATGGTTTTTTGAAAGGTGAAAATGGCGTACATCGTTTGGTGCGCATCTCCCCTTTTGATAGCAATGCAAGAAGACATACATCCTTTGCATCTGTATACGTGTACCCTATAGTGGATGAAAGCATTGAAATTGACATCAAAGATGCAGATATAGAATTCCAAACATCTAGATCAGGTGGAGCAGGAGGACAAAATGTAAACAAGGTTGAAACCAAAGTTCAGCTTACCCATAAACCCACAGGAATTGTGATTGTTTGTCAGGTAGACCGCTCTCAAAGTGCCAATAAAGACAGAGCCTTAACCATGTTACGTTCGCAATTGTATGAGTTGGAGTTACGCAAGCAAAATGAAGCAAAATCGATTATTGAAGCTGGTAAAAAGAGAATTGAATGGGGAAGCCAAATACGTAACTATGTATTTCACCCATACAAATTGGTGAAAGATTTGCGCACAGATACAGAAACATCAGATGTACAAAAAGTAATGGATGGTGGCTTAGATGATTTTATCAAAGCTTACCTGATGGAAAACTCAAAAAACTAAGCTATTTACTTTCTATGAATAATGCCTGGCACAGGCTGTGCAGTTGGCATTACAATCATTTCATTGATATTTACATGCAAGGGTCTACTTACAGCATAATAGATAGCATCAGCAATGTCAGCAGCCAATAAACTATCAAACCCTTGGTAGATTGCTTTTGCTTTCTCTTCATCGCCATGGAAGCGAACAATAGAAAACTCAGTTTCCACTGCACCAGGATATATTCCAGTAACACGAATGGGATAAGAAGATAATTCTATACGCATGGACTTGTTTAAGGCATCTACTGCAAACTTTGTTGCACAGTAAACATTTCCATTGGCATAAACTTCTTTACCAGCAATGCTACTTATATTTACAATATGTCCAGATTTGCGTTCAGTCATACCAGGAATGACTTGCCTAGAAACAAATAGTAAACCTTTAATATTGGTATCAATCATGGTTTCCCAATCGTCCAATGAACCTTTGTCGATAGTACTTAAACCAGATGCTAAACCTGCATTGTTTACCAGCACATCAATGGCTTTAAAAGCATCAGGAATTTCATCTATGGCCTTTTTAACATCTTCTTTCAATCGAATATCAAAAATAGCTGCATGAGATTGTGTTTGAAACTCATTTTGAAGCCTATCTTGTAAATCCTTAATTCTATTGGCCCTGCGGCCGTTTAAGATGAGATTGTATCCATTTTTTGCCAATAAAATTGCGGTGGCTTCACCAATTCCAGCACTTGCACCAGTAATAAAAGCTATTTTCTTGTTCATTTTTTATATTTTCGAAAAACCTTCCATACAAAGATGACAGATTCTATTGATAAAACCGAACATTACTTAAAGTTCACCACAACTGCCTCCAAACTAGATTTGGAACACATGCAAGGCCTGCTACATAAGGCACAACATGAATTGGATCAAACCGAATGGATTTACTTTATTTTTGATATTAGCCAAGCAAGCCAAATTGATGCGGATACTATCTTATCTTTGCAGGATATAAATGATGGTTTATTGGCAAAAAATGGACTCTTGATTTGCGTTCATGAAAGTAGTGAAATGATGGCTATGTTTGAAGAAAATCAATTGCTATTGTTACCAACGGAGAGCGAGGCAATAGAATACATTTATATGGATCAACTCGAAAAACAATTTTTAGAAGACAGTGAATAATTATTAATGGCATTTGAAGTTACCATATTAGGAAATAGTTCCGCATCACCAACAATCAATAGGCATCCCAGTGGTCAGTATATAAATATATGCGAACACCACCTACTTGTTGATTGCGGAGAAGGAACGCAAATGCAATTGCAGCGGTACAAGATTAAGAAATCAAAAATATCGCATATCTTTATTAGTCATGTTCATGGCGACCATATTCTTGGCCTGCCTGGGTTATTGCTTTCCATGAATTTAATGAAGCATGAGCAAGCCGTAAATGTATATGGGCCAAAAGAATTATTTGAAATCTTGGCTGTTTTTTTCAAGCATTCTGAAACAGACTTTTCTTTCCCATTAAATTACCATGTGGTTGACCCAACTACAGAATCAGTGGTAATGGAAAACCTCTATTTTAGTGTGAAGTCGTTTCCCTTGTATCATAGAATTCCCACCATTGGTTATTTCTTTGAAGAGAGAGCTATGCTCAAAAAATTAAATGTAGAGGCTTGTGATAAACATAAAATACCATTTACTTATTTTAACAATATTAAAATGGGTAAAGATTATAATTTACCCGATGGAAATAGAATTAGGAATGAAGAATTAACTTTTCCATCTACTAGACCAATTTCTTATGCCTATTGTTCAGATACGATTTACGATGAACGCGTAATAAAAGCTATATATGAGGCAGATTATTTGTATCATGAGGCTACGTTTATGCACGACAAATTGGAAAGGGCAATTAAAACCATGCATACAACAGCCAAACAAGCCGGTATGGTGGCAACTCAGGCAAGAGTAAACGAGTTATTGATTGGCCATTTCTCTTCGAGGTACGAAGACCTAACACCCTTATTGGATGAGGCAAAAAGTGAGTTTAAAAACACTAGGTTAGCCATTGAAGGAACAACCTTCATTTTAGAATAATATTCCAAAGAAAATTTATTTATACTGTTGAATTACATTGATACATGCAAACCTTTACACCCAAAAATTGGCAAGAATATGAGTTACTTGATTGTGGCAATTTTGAAAAACTAGAACGTTTTGGTTCAGTTATTATTAGGCGACCAGAACCACAGGCTTTATGGGACAAAGCATGGGATGAAATTGAATGGAAGAAATTAACAGATATTACTTTCAAACAAAAAGGTAGTCATGCCGGAGAATGGATTAACCCTAAGAAAAAACATACCAAATGGCATTTGCCCTATCATACTAGGGAATATGAATTAAAGTTTAATTTATCTCTTACCTCTTTTAAACACGTTGGTATTTTCCCAGAGCAAGCTGCAAATTGGGATTATATCTATGATCATTTAAAAACAATGGAAGCCCCAAAATTTCTGAACCTATTTGCTTATACAGGTGGCGCAAGTATTGCGGCAAAAGCAGCTGGAGCAGATGTTACACATGTTGATTCTATTAAACAAGTGATTAGCTGGAGTAAGGAAAATATGGAATCTTCCAAATTAGATAATATTCGTTGGGTGGTTGAAGATGCCATGAAATTTGTAAAACGTGAGGTAAAGCGAGGCAAAACATATCATGGAATCATTCTTGATCCTCCCGCCTATGGTATAGGAACAAATGGTGAGAGGTGGCAATTGGAAGAAAGCATCAATGAATTGTTAAAGGACATAGCACTCTTGCTTGACCCAAAAGAACACTTTCTAATTTTAAATGTTTATTCGTTGGGATTAAGTGCCTTATTGGTCCAAAATTTAGTGAAACAAAATTTCAATAAAGTAACAAACTTAGAAAATGGAGAACTCTATTTGCAGGCTAAATCTGGCATACAATTGCCACTTGGAATTTTGGCGAGGTATCATTACAAAGCATAAATTTGTTGCACAAAAAAGCCGCAAAATTTGCGGCTTTTTTTTTTGATTGATTAGAAAAAATGTGAGTTTAAATTTTGTATTTCTTCTTAATTTGAAAGAAATAACTTCGGCTAATTTCGAATGGTATTTCGATACCTTTCAAAAACAACCTTCCGGTATCATTGGTCCATTTTTCAATTTTGGCAACATTTAAAAGGTTAACAATACTTGACCTATGAATTTGAATAAATACATCACTCGGTAAGCGATTATCCCAATTCTTGATAGAATTATAGGTAATACTTAATTTTCCATCGTTCATGTATATTTTGGTATAATTACCAAAAGCCTCAATGTAATTAATGTCTTGAATTTTGATAAAAGTTAATTTGCTATCAAAATTTAATAAGATAATTTGATCTGGTTTAAAACGCTCAGCTGTATCTGAATTAGACATTGCTTTTGCATTTTTATTTAATTCTGTAACTCGATCAATTGCATTTTTTAACCTATCACTACTAACTGGTTTGAGAATATAATCTATTGCATTTATTTCAAATGCTTGGATGGCAAACTCTTTTCGCGAGGTAATGAAAATAACCTTTGGTTTACAGTTTATTTCATTCAACAATTCTATAGATGTAAATCCAGATAAATTTATATCTAAAAACACCAAATCTGGTTTTGTTGCATTAATGAGCTCCTTGGCTGATTCATAATCTGCAGCCTCACCTACAATTTCAATAGTAGAAAAATCGTTTAATAAATTTTTTAGCGTTGCTCTCATCTTAGCTACTTCATCTATTACAACCGACCTTATTTTTCTTTTTGCCATAATTGATTTTTTGGGTGTGAAATAAATTGATAATCGTCCAAATAATGAAGTAAATAAATTAAAAATATGGTCATTAACTACTAAAAAAGTATACCTTAGTATTACAACCGTAAAAAAATTTGATTATCAGGCATTTAATAATCAAATAATTGATAATAGGCCTGAACCAATGTTTAGTTTTATTTATTCAGCTACTTGTTCATTTTTATTGTTTACCTCTGGTCGCATTTGCGGGAAAAACAAAACATCTTGTATAGACACTTGATTGGTCATTAACATACACAAGCGATCAATGCCAATTCCTATCCCCGCGGTTGGAGGCATTCCATATTCCAAAGCTCTTAAGAAATCGTGGTCGATAAACATTGCCTCCTCGTCTCCCCTTTCCATTAATTTCACCTGCTCTTCAAATCTTTCCCTTTGATCAATAGGGTCGTTTAACTCTGTGTAGGCATTGGCTATTTCCTTTCCATTGATCATTAATTCAAAGCGCTCCACTAAGCCTTCAATTGAGCGATGCTTTTTGGTGAGTGGACTCATTTCAATTGGATAATCGATAATGAAAGTTGGTTGAATAAAATTTCCCTCACATTTTTCACTAAAAATCTCATCAATTAATTTTCCTTTTCCAATATTGGCATCAACTTCAATGTGCAATTTCTTGCACACTTCTCTCAACTCCTCCTCACCCATTTTACTTACATCAATGCCAGTATATTCTTTTATAGCGTCAAATATAGAAATACGTTTGAATGGTGCCTTAAAATTTAATGTGCCTTCGCCCATTTTTACTTCTGTGGTTCCATGTAAATCTAAAGCTACTTTTTCAAGCATTTTTTCGGTGAAGTCCATCATCCAGAAATAATCTTTATAGGCTACATAAAACTCCAAGATGGTAAATTCTGGGTTGTGGGTTTTATCCATACCTTCATTTCTGAAATTGCGGCTAAATTCGTACACCCAATCAAAGCCGCCTACAATCAATCTTTTTAGGTAAAGCTCATTGGCGATTCGCAAATAAAATGGAACATCAAGGGCATTGTGGTGGGTAATAAATGGTTTTGCCAAAGCGCCACCTGGAATATTTTGCAATACTGGAGTATCCACTTCTAAGGCGCCATGGTTGTTCAAGAAATCTCTGATGGTGCGAATCATTTGTGACCGCTTTTGAAAAGTTTCTTTAACATGAGGGTTTACAATCAAATCGGCATAGCGCTGACGATACCGGAATTCGGGGTCAGTAACGGCATCAAAAGTTTCGCCTTCCTTTTCTTTCACAATAGGAAGTGGGTGTAAAGCTTTAGAAAGCAATACCACCGACTTGGCATGAATAGATATTTCTCCAGTTTTAGTTGTAAAAACAAATCCTTTGATTCCAATAATATCTCCAATATCGAATAACTTTTTAAACACCACATCATAGTACGACTTGTCTTCACCCGGACAAATATCATCTCTTCTGATATATATTTGAACTTTGCCTGCATCATCTTGGATCACCACAAAATTGGCTTTTCCCATATCGCGCACGCTCATTATTCTGCCGGCAATACTGATGTCCTTCCATTTATCGTTTTCAGCGTCTAGCGCATAATCTGCCTTTACAGCTGTTGAAGTTACATTTACCTCAAACGACTCAGGTGGATATGCATTGATGCCCATTTGAGTAAGTTCAACTAACTTTTGCCTACGAATTCTTTCAGGCTCACTGTATTGATTCAAATTTTCCATATATAGCGCGAAAGTAAGAAAAGGGAACGACCATTAAAACTAAACTTTTCAGAAAGCCTTCAAATTAAAAAAAAAGCAAACAATAAAGTTGAAAATTGACCAAACTTTTGCACTTCAAATTCCCTAGCCTCAGCAGGCTGATCGTCAGTAAAAATAAATGAATGAAGGCAACTGATACTACAATTATTTTTTCACCCTCATTATCCCAGCTTTGGCTTTTTGATTAATGCTTTGTTCATAATCAAAATTACTGTAGTCACTTACTTTTTCATAATACAATTTTGCCACCTTAGGATATTTCAGTTCCTCATAGATTAAACCTAATTGCAAACACGAGTTGGGTAATAAATAAGAATTTATCTCCACCCCAAATTCCAGGCATTTCTTATAACTAACAATTGCATCAGCAAACTTTCCTTGTTCCTGAGATATCCTAGCTTGGCGGTATTTCCAATCCAATAATTGAAAATTACTTTTTAACGAATGAGTGCTGAGATTGAGTAAAATTTGGTTCGACCGGATTAAATATCCTCCATCAAAAAGCAACCTTGCTTTGATTAAATCGGTGGAGGGATATATGCCAACTTTGATATCATTTCTCAATAACTTAGCCTCAGAACTTGGTTCCTTGGTATTTTTTTCCATCAAGCCAATATAAGTTATAAACTTTGAGGTATCGGATTGCAGCCAACTAATCCAAGCCAATTTTTGATACGCTTCTTTATAAGAAGACTTAGTAGCGCTAAAAGTTAAATACTTTTTGTACCAAATGGCTGCCGAAAAATCTAACTGATGTATGAGGTATTCGCCCATTAAAAAATCTAAATAATGAATTTGTTCATAGGTAGATTCATTGGGCCTATTTTTAAGGGTTTGCAAAGCAATCTCATTTTCGCCACATTTACCTGCCACATAGGCTCTCATGTAGCATTGAATTAAATTTTGCTCATAATCTTTGCATTTATCTTTGTAAAATTCCCAAGCCAAGTTTTTGTTTGAACCAAAATTTAACTGAATGAGTGTATAATAAACCAAAGATTCTTGCTTCTCAATCAATGGTTCATTTGCATAATTATTGATGTAATGAGTGAGTATACCCATGCCTTTTTCAAAATCGCCCTCTAAACCAACCACGTTTACAACCCACATATATTGCTTAGGAAAGGTTCCTATGAGCGACATCAATACACCAAGTTCTTTTTTGTGACCAAGGAAACTTGGGAACTTACTTTCATTTTGATTGATTTCTTGATATGCGGTTCTAAAATCCCAAGCAGAAGACAAGTATTCATTAAAAGCACCCTTAATAAGCGCACTTTGTAAGTGAACACTCCCTTTATAAAATAACCTGTATGGAGAACTTTCTGGCAATTCTTGAATTTTCAATAAGGTAGCCGCAGTTGATTTTTCAAATTCTTCTAGCAATTTTTTATCTTGCTGAACCATTATGTGGTAAAAATTAGAATAATGCAATAGAAAATGTGCCGCTATATTGGCCGGATGAATGGCTATTTCTGCCTTAAAGATTGTATTGGCTTGTTGCAGCCTCAAGCAACTTAAGTGTTTCTGCCCCTCATTTAGTTGTGCATTGTAATCTACAAAGGCCGCCTGAACCAAGGAAAAAGGCAGTATGAAAATAAGTGATAATAATAACCTAATCTGATAGTGCTTCATAGAACCTAAATATGCGCTTAAGGCTTATACAAAAGTTGGGTTAATTTGCTTTAGCTTGCACAATGGTATAAAAAAAAGGCCACCCAAAGATGGCCTATCAATTAACTTTTAAAATCTGCTGATACTTCATCAGATAACAAAGCATCTGTGAGCACCCTGCCGCAATTTTCACAAACAATGATTTTTTTGCGTTGTTTGATATCGCTTTGTCTTTGAGGCGGTATCCCTGCAAAACAACCACTGCAGCTTTCACGCTCAATAGTTGCTACACCAATACCATTTTTAACGCTTTTACGAATTCTATCATAAGAATGAACCAAACGCTCATCGGCCACTTTCACAGCATTGCCACGAACTTTCATTAATTCATCTTCTTCTTTCTGCGTTTCGGCAACTATATTGTCTAATTCAGCCTTCTTATTTTTTAAATCAGCAATTCTACCATCGGCTTCTGCCTTCAAGGTATCAATGCTTAATTTCTTTTGCTCAATATCAAACTGTATGTTCTTGATTCTTTTCTCTAAAGCTTGTTGCTCAAGTCCTTGAATTTCAATTTCTTTGTTCAAAGCGTCGAACTCTCTGTTGTTTTTAACATTGTCTAACTGCTTCTCATACTTTTTAACCAAAGCCTTAGCATCAGTAATTTTGCCTTTGTTAGCAGAAATAGACTCTTCCATTTTCTTAACCTCCTCTAAAAGGTTCTTCAATCTGGTTTCTTGACCAATGATTTCATCTTCCAAATCACTCACCTCAATAGGTAATTCACCTCTGATTGCGGTTAACTTGTTGATTTTAGAATCGATTAATTGCAGCTTGTATAAAGCTTTTAATTTTTGTTCTATGCTAATTTCTGCAGCTACTGCCATAATTTAATAATAATAATTAATCGGGTTAGTATCGATTTTCGATAAAAGGATTGCAAAAGTAGGAAATTTTTTGGTAATCATTTCACAAATTAATGATTTAGTGAAATTTTCACTCTCATAATGACCAATATCAGCTATCATCAGGTGATTTTCGGCATCAAAAAATTCGTGGTATTTAAAATCTGCACTCACAAAAGCATCTGCACCTTGCTGAATTGCCTTTTTTAGCAGAAAACTACCTGCTCCACCACAAACTGCTATCTTACTGATATTCTTATTATTAATATTTGTATACCGAATTACGTTCAATTCCATTTTTTCTTTCAGGTAAGCTAAAAAAGTGTTTTGATCCATTGGTTCAGGCAAGTTTCCTATTAAGCCTGAACCAATTTCATGATTTTCATTGAGTAAAGTAAAAAAATCGTAGGCAACTTCTTCATAGGGATGAGCCAATTGGAGTGCGTGCATGATTTTGCTTGATAAATGAGCTGGCAAAATTACCTCTATGCGTGTTTCTGTCTCTAAATGTCTTTGCCCAATCTCTCCCAAAAAAGGTTTGGCCAAGTTATTTGCTTTGAAGCTGCCATCTCCAATTAGCGAGAAAGAACACTCGCTGTAATTTCCAATATTTCCTGCGCCAGCCTCAAAAAGGGCATTTTTAATCTGCTCGGCATATTGTTGGGGAGCATAGGTGACCAATTTTTGGAGGCTTCCAGTTTTTTTGTCTAAAATTTTTGTTTGGTTCAAACCGAGTTTTTCTGCAATTTTTGCATTTACACCATGAATTACATTGTCTAAATTGGTATGAATGGCATATATGGCAATGTTATTTTTAATTGCCAGAATAATTGTTCTCTCAACATAATTCTTGCCATTGAGCTTTTTAATACCCCCAAAAATAATTGGGTGGTGCGCAATAACCAGGTTGCAATTATTTTGAATGGCTTCTTCAATAACATCTTCGGTGCAATCGAGCGTTACCAAGGCTTTTGTAATTTCTGTTTGATCCGAACCTACTAATAATCCAACATTATCATAGGATTCTTGGTAAGCCAAAGGAGCTACCTGCTCTAGGTAATTGATCAGTTCTTTAATTTTCATCATAGTTCATCACTGTGCTACTTTTAGGTTCAAACAGGAGCCTAAAATGAGCTATATTTTTATTCTCCCGACAATTTATTTTTAAACTTTATTGCCCTGTATTTTTTAAACCAAGAAGTATTTTGAAAGGTTCTGATACCCCAAACTTTCAGCCAAATAATTGGATACAATAATAGGTTCAAAACGGCAACAAAAAATGGAAAGTGAATAAAACCAACGCTGATATATTCTCTGTAACCTTGCATTCTTTTGTGGTAGGTTGCACCTTGGATATCGTAATAGGCCACAACCTTATCTACAAATTTTGTACTTAGGTTTGTATTTTTAAATAGCCTGATAAACCATTCGGAATCTGCAACCAATGGATATTTTAACTCAAAATTACCAATGGTTGAGAAAACACTTTTTTTTGCAAAAGTACCTTGGTGACAAATTGGGTAATGGGAGTAAAACATGGGAAGTGTTACTGGTTTTCCATTGATGTAGTTGATGCCAGTAGGTTCATTTTTAGTTTCTACTTTAGCGTAAATTAGGTCTGAACCAAGAAGAGATTGATTGGTAAAAATATCTTGCAAAATATTGTTATTGTAAAACGCGTCGCCAGCATTGAGGAAATACACCCATTCACCTTTAGCAGCTGCTACACCTTTATTCATGGCATCGTAAATTCCCTTGTCTTTTTCGGAAATTAATGTGCCAATAAATGGTTTATATGCTCGGAGTTTTGCGAGGGTATCATCTTTTGACCCACCATCTACAATAACTAATTCAAAATCTTGAAAGGTTTGATTGACTGCTGAATTGAGCGTTTCCTCTATTAAGGCAGCGGCATTGTAACAAACGGTAATAAGACTAACTTTAACCTGCTTAGACATTAGAACTTAGGACAATTACATTTTTTATCGCGGGCAATTCCCTTGTGCGAGCTGCATGAACCAAAGCCAATTAAAAAAAGGAATAATCCGCTTAGTAGGAAAACTTGCATAATTCTTCTCATCTCACAAAATTATAAAAACCCGCGAGATTTTAGTAAACTTGCGCACTTTATTATTACAAATGGAACTTTTAGAAATTATCAAAGAATTGCTTACCAATACAAAAGGCTTTTTAGAAGCATTTGTATCGAACCACGGATTATGGATTTATGGCTTACTTTTTTTAATCGTATTTTGTGAAACTGGGCTGGTAGTATTGCCATTGTTGCCAGGCGATTCATTGTTATTTACAGCTGGAGTTTTGGCAGGTAATGCAAGTAATAACCTAGATGTATTTTTAATCATTGTTTTACTCATTTTTGCAGCATTATTGGGCGATAATACCAATTATTTTATTGGAAAATTTTTGGCAAAAAAAGGAGAAGGTGCCAAACTATTTGGCCTGTTTACCATAAAAAAGGAGTACATTGATAAAACACATGATTTCTATGAAAAACATGGAACCGTAGCCATCATTATTGCCAGATTTGTACCTATTGTTCGAACCTTTGCGCCATTTGTGGCAGGTATAGGCAGTATGAAATATAGCAAGTATATTACTTATTGCGTAATAGGAGCTATTTTGTGGGTTAGCAGCATAACCTTAGCAGGGTATTTTTTGGGTAGCAATCCTTGGGTTCAAAAGAACTTTGAAAAAGTAGTCTTTGGCATCATCCTTGTATCTGTGTTACCGGTTATATTCCAGGTAATTAAACACAAGTTTGCAAAAAAATAACTATTTACTATTCAGTTTATTCCTAATTTTAGGTTTTACGCAAGGCACAAAGGCAGAGCGTAGCAGCGGTTTTTGCTCCTTAACTGAGGAGGAAAAAGGCAAAGAAATATTGGCACTTTACCCTCAAGTAAATTTTTATTGCAAGGAAGTTTCCCCACTCAGAAATAAAATTTGGATAGATGCTTGGGTAAAAACCAACGACCTGTACGATGGCATTAGATTAAAAGATAAATCCAAAGTTTACGATGAAAATTTGCGGGTAATAGGTAAAGTTAGCATTGCCTTTAATCCCATGAAAATTATGGAAACAAAGGATACCATGATCCATTTGGTGCTTGTTGGGTATTTAGAAAAATCTTGTAGCGACCCATCCTATATTTGTGAAAAAGAACTAAGCATCCTGCTAGACAAGGCTGCGAATAATGAAAAGAAATCCTTTTTCGAAGCTTTCCTAAAAAAGTACCAAGTATTGGAAACCAAAGAAAATAACGAATATACCTCTTACCTCTTGGTTCAGCCCAATTTTATTAAGCAATTACTGGAGCCCAGGTTGTTAATGGTCTTTTATAAAGACGAGCTAATTGCCATTTTTCATACCAATGAACTACCCGTAAAAAAATACGATTCAATAGAAATGGGAAGTGAGTATAAAATGATATACAATTCAAAGTTTAGTGAACACACAAAAATGGAAATGGTGGAAATCTATAAAAGAAAATTAGAATAGGCTGTTCATTTTTGAACCAATCATTTCCGACCTAATACATTTATTTAAAAAACGCGAATAAATATACATTGCAGGTCATATAGGCATAGTTGGCTATTTTGTTCATAGGACATTGCCTTACCAAATTGGAACAAAATCAACCGTATTTATATTTCAGCTAGCAGCTATTAAAAAAAAAGCTGACCAATTGGTCAGCTTTTTTTCTGCATCTTTCAAATATTACTCTTTAATCAATTTCCTTGTAACGGTTTCACAACCGTTTTGAACCTTGATGAGGTATATTCCATTTGACAATTTACTCAAGGAAGGAATCATTACTTCAGGATTCATTGCATTGATGGTTTGTGTTTCCTTGGCTGAGTTCAACAAATAAGTGCAATTTTTTAAACAAAAGGCAAAAAGCTTTTGAGGGCTTTTTACCTTTTGACAGAGTAGTGCGATCTTTGGATTGTCT
>Ga0209550_10000226_pt1 | contig 50233 bp, 40 predicted proteins | sample LauGreSuBDMM15SN_2_FD_187567 | JGI IMG/M metagenome (GOLD analysis project Ga0209550, IMG submission 187567) | Freshwater lake microbial communities from Lake Michigan, USA - Su13.BD.MM15.SN (SPAdes) (version 5) | ecosystem: Environmental > Aquatic > Freshwater > Lake | place: Lake Michigan...
GGATTTCTATCCTGGCCCTTTTTTATTTTAGGAAGAAATTGCCATTTGTGTGAATTCCAATTTTGTTTTCATGCTTCATTTCTAAGATTACCTCCATCAAGATTTCTTTTTTAATGTTTGTACTCAATGTCAATGTGTCAATATCCATTTTTTCATTTTCTAGTATTTTCATGATTGCATCATATGCTAACTTGAATGCTTCTCTTGTTAGGATATCTTTTTTCTTCTTCAAGCAGCAATCACATTTTCCACAGGCTTCAATTTCAAAATCACCAAAATATTTCCCTATGAAGGATGATTTGCAATCATTTCCTGTGGCATAATTTATCATTGCAGATATTCGCTCGGTATATTGTTTTTTCCTCTTTAAATAATTTTCATAATTCAGATTTAGCTCTTCCGTTTTGATCCTATTTTGTAGATAATAAATTTGTGGAGATTCCTTTTTTGGGGTATAGCTGATGATACCATTTTGTTGAATATATTGAAGATGGCGTACCACATACACCAAATCTTTCCTTAAGATTTTGGCTATTTGTTTTTCATTTATGCGTACCATGATGTCAAAGATGCCACTGTATGTTCTCAGCAGTGCTTTTACTACAGGCTCGCTAGCAGGGTTATGTCTTTCAAATTCATTTAAGTTGTCTTTGTTGCAAATAAATTGAACAAATGCTGGTCTGTACACCTGCTCTAAATAAGAAATAATTCTTTCTTGTTTTAGTGCTTGCAATGAGTAAATAGTTTCGTTTAAAGGATGCTTAAATTTTTGGATAAAATCATCTAAATCAAAATCAAAATATTGATGAGACCCTGATCCATTTGGAATTTGAAAATAGTTTGCGAGCGAATGATATACAGATCGAATTGTTTGGATGCCCGGAAATTTTATATCAGGCATTTTTCTCAACTCTTCCAATTCATGTTCATTGTAAAGCAATACAGCAAATGCTTTTTCCCCATCTCTTCCTGCCCTTCCTGCTTCTTGGTAATAGTTTTCTACACAATCTGGGATGTCAGCATGAATCACCAAACGCACGTCTGGCTTGTCTATCCCCATGCCAAAGGCATTTGTACAAACCATAATTCTTGTATTGCCTTTTAACCAGCTTTGCTGTTTTTCTTTTCTTATTTCTTGTTCTAAACCTGCATGATAAAAATCACTGCTTAAGTTATGTTGTACCAAGATGTCGCTTAGCTCTTTTGTTTTTCTTCTTGTTTTGCAATAAATTATAGTACAACCAGGAACCTTTTTAATGATCGCTAACATTCTGTTGATCTTGTCGTAACAAACTTCAGATGTATACACTAGATTGGGTCTTACAAATGAAGTCATGAAAGTGCTGGCGCTTTTCATTTTTAATTTGTCGAGGATATCCTCTTTTACCAGCGTTGTTGCGGATGCTGTCAGCGCTATCACAGGTACACTGGGAAAATGGTCCCTGATGTTGGCAATATTCAAATAGGATGGCCTGAAATCATATCCCCACTGTGAAATGCAATGGGCTTCGTCTACTGCAATCAAGGAAATTGGCAAGTGTACCAATCTATCAAGAAACATCCTGGTTTCTAGCCTTTCTGGCGATACATACAGAAACTTTATTTCATCATTGCTGCAGGCTTCTAATGTTAACAATGTTTCGTGTACAGTCATGCCAGAGATGATTGCCTTTGCCGGTATATTTATGTGAAGCAAGTGTTGCACTTGATCTTCCATCAAAGCAATAAGCGGCGATACAACAAGGCAGCATCCTTTTTTCAGCATGGCTGGAACCTGAAAGCATATTGATTTCCCACCTCCGGTGGGAAGAATGGCCAAGGCGTCTTTCCCTTCTAAAATTGAAAGGATAATATCTTCTTGTTTTGGCCTAAAGACATCATGGCCCCAATATTTTTTTAAAGCTTCTTGTGGGGTCATTTATTGGGTATTGTGATCAGATAACTTTTTTGAAGAAAAGCCTTACAGAATTTATGGCCAACACCACATCGCTCAATCCCATCACCAGTGCACCATAAGTGGGTGTTAGGAATCCAAATGCAGCAATAGGTATGGCGATGACATTGTAGAAAAATGCCCAAAAGAGATTTTGTTTGATGGTGATATATGTATTCTTTCCCAATCCAAGTGCGAGTGGAAGTTTTTTGAGTCCTTGGCTCATTAAAACAACCTGAGCGCTTTGAATGGCTAACTGTGAAGCATCACTCAGTGAAATGCCAATGGTGGCCTTGGCTAGGGCTGGTGCATCATTGATTCCGTCTCCTACCATCGCTGTTGGTACAAGCTCGTTGAGGGATGCGATTTTTACGAGTTTTTCAGCTGGACTTTGTTCTGCAATTACTTCATCTATGCCTAAAATGGTGGCTATATGGTCGCATTTTTCCTGACGGTCACCACTCAATAAAATTGTTCTGATGTTTTTGTTTTTCAAATAGGTAATAACCTCTTTGGCTTCGAGCCTGATTTCATCAGCTACATCAATCCATCCGACGAGCTTGTCGTTTTTTAAGATGTATACATTGTGGTTGTCTTCAATGGTATGTTCTTTCGCTATTTTATAGGATCCTGCCCAAAAGATATTTCCTTCTTTGTCAACCCCTTTCATACCAACACCCTTTACCTCATCAATTGATTTCCACTTGGTTTCATTTTTTGTTTTAAAACTTGCTGAAATACATTGCGCAATGGGATGATTTGAATATTTTTCGAGTGAAAAAACAGCGTTTCGCCATTCAGCATCTTCCATATCCAGCACTTTATATTCGGCCAGTTTAAAGGAGCCGGTGGTGAGGGTACCGGTTTTATCAAAAACCACTTGTTTGATGGTTCGAAAATTTTCTAAGCTTTTGGCATTTCTAAATAGTATACCAGATCTTGCTGCGCGTCCTAGTCCTACCGCAATGGCAGCGGGCGTTGCTAATCCCATGGCACAAGGGCATGCAATTACGAGTACTGCAATGCTGCGCATGAGCGACCTAATAAATAGATCATTGCCATCAAGAAGAAAATAATTTGCCACAAAGGTTATTAAAGCAATCCCTAAAACAGCTGGAACAAAAATGGCAGAAATTTTATCGGCAAGATATTGAATAGGGGGCTTTTCACCCTGAGCTTGCTTTACAAGGGTGAGTATTCCAGACAACACAGTATCGTCTCCAACAGCAGTTACTTGTGCTTTGATTTGTCCAGATTCTACTACACTTCCTCCTATCAACTTGTCTTTTTGGATTTTATGGATGGGAATACTCTCTCCTGTGAGCAGGGCCTCGTTAACATGGGCATCTCCCCACAAGATTTTGCAGTCTATGGGAACTTGTTCTCCGCTTCTTACAAGAATTAAATCTCCTACCTTGAGTGCTGTATTCTCGATGGGGAATATTACTTCTTGGTGGTTTTCATCAAATGCTATCATGTTGGCCATCACTTTTTGTGATTTGACCAAGGATTTTAATGCACGTTGGGTGGATTGTATCGAGGCGTCTTCTAGGTAGTTGCCAAAAAATACCAACGTAATGATGGTTGCAGCCGTTTCATAAAAAAGATATTCTTGTCCTTGACCAATGATAGATCCTATCAAGCTATAAATAAACGCTGCAGATGCACCAATTGTAATCAACACGTTCATGTTTGGCAAGCCATTTTTGATGCTTTTATAGGCGCTTTTCCCAAAAAACGACATCCCTACAAGGTATACTGGTGTACAAATGGCGAGTTGAATCCAAGGGTTCATCAACCAATGAATGTGCACCCATTTTTCTAGCATGTGTAGCATGAGAATCAACGTAAATGGAAGGCAAAAAAAGAACCGGCCAACCTGTGTAGAAAGAAAACGTTTTTTTTCTATTTGTTTGAGTCCATGCGCCACAACTTCATATCCTAAGTCATTGATGCCGTTTATAAGTGGTTCTTTATCGGCCCCTTCAACAATTTCAAAAGAAACATCTCCATCGATAGGATTTACCTTGATGTTTTGCATCCCTTTTTTTTCGAGGTATTTGTTGATGGTGAGTGCACAATTTGCACAGGTCATGCCTTCAACTTTCAATTGTATGGTTTCCATAATACAAATTTACTGATTATGCGGTCAATATCAGTTTTGGAAAATGTGAAAAAACATTTATAGCTGATACACGTAATCAGGATTCAATAGAATGAGTTTTGTGTATCAATTCTCTCATCGAATGATATTATCTTCGCGTATGTATGGAATTAATGAATCGAACATATTTTTTGGATGAAATTGTCGAGTTGGCAAAAACATTGCGAGGGTTTACTTCCATATCTAAGGTGATGACTTTTGAAGGTGATCTTGGTGCCGGAAAAACAACACTGATTAGTGCTGTGTGTAAAAATCTAGGCGTAAAAGATGTGGTGGGAAGTCCAACTTTTTCAATCATCAATGAATACCAGTTTGAAGAAGGGGGGAGGGAATTCCCCGTTTACCATATCGATTTGTATCGGCTTGAAGATGAGGAGGAAGCGCAACAAGCGGGTGTTGAAGCGTGTTTATACAGTGGACATCTTTGTTTTGTAGAGTGGCCACAAAAGGTGCCTTCTGTATTACCAGAAGAAATTATTTTAGTGCAATTGACAGCTGAGGGAGAGAACATGCGTCGGATTTGTGTTCGGTCAGTAAAAAATGGTTAACTTAAAAATTGAAACATCAAGATGACTTCAAAAAAACCTTTTGTTAGTTCTGGGTTTAATTATGAAACGTTGGAAGAAACATTGGATGTTAAGCCCAGGGCATCTTCATTGTCGATTGCCATCCCCAGGGAAAATGCATTTCAGGAAAATAGAATTGCATTATCGCCAGATGCAGTTGGAGTGTTGGTTTCAAATGGACACCGTGTTTCGGTTGAACACAAGGCAGGGGAGGGGGCTCATTTTTCGGATGAGCAATACGTGAATGCAGGCGCACAAATATTGCATGATAAAAAGGAGCTTTTTCAGCATGATATGATTGTAAAATCAGCCCCTGTTTCAGATGAAGAGTTGCCGTTGTTGACGGTTGGACAGACCATCATTTCTCCAATACACCTTCCTGTGATGAAAACGCATATCTTGGAGAAGATGATGGAGAAGCGAATTACCGCCCTTTCCTTTGAAAATTTAAAAGATGAGTCTGGTCATAACCCCATTGTTCGCAGCATGAGTGAAATTGCTGGCACGGCAGTGATGCTGATTGCTGGTCAATATCTAAGCAGTGCAAATAGTGGCAAGGGGATGCTGCTTGGCGGAATTTCAGGAATACCACCCACTAAAGTAGTTATTATTGGAGCTGGTATTGTTGGTGAATATGCAGCAAGAACAGCATTGGCAGTTGGTGCTAGTGTTAAAATATTTGATAACAATATCTACAAACTCAAAAGGCTTCAAAATAACATTGGCGTTAGGTTGTGGACATCTGTGATAGAACCAAAGATTTTGTCAAAACAGCTTAAGACATGTGATGTGGCCGTAGGTGCTTTGTCTTCTAGCAGTGGAAGAACACCTGTGGTGGTAACAGAAGAAATGGTTTCTATGATGAGGCCAGGCAGTGTTATCATGGATGTAAGCATCGACAGGGGAGGGTGTTTTGAAACGTCTGAAGTTACTTCACATGAACATCCAGTTGTAAATAAATATGATGTCATTCACTACGGTGTGCCAAATATCCCATCAGGCTTTGCCAGAACAGCTTCCGAAGCTATCAGCAATGTATTGATGCCTTTGTTGATGAAAATAGGCGATGAAGGTGGGTTAGAGAAATTGGTTTGGCATCAATTTAACATCAGGAACGGAATTTATTTGTTCAAAGGGGCGCTTACTAATTTTCATTTAAGTGAACGGTTCAATTTAAAATATACTGACCTCAATTTATTGATTGCAAGTCAGCGTTGAAGGCATAATCAAGGCTATATTATAATTATTTTATCTATATAGAAATTGCTTTATTTCTTTTTTCCTACATTCACAGCTGTTAAAAAAGATTTTTCATGAAAGCAATCATTCCCGTGGCAGGTGCTGGCACCAAATTGAGACCACATACTTACACACAACCCAAAGCGTTGATACCGCTAGCGGGCAAAACGATTTTGAGCATCATCATTGATCAGCTTGTAGCGGCAGGTGTAAATGAATTTATTTTGGTAGTAGGATATTTGGGAGATAAAATTCAAGATTATGCCCGAGCTCATTATCCCAACCTCAACATCACCATCATCCAACAAAATGAACGAAGAGGATTAGGACATGCTGTGTTTTTATGCAAGGAGTTGGTTAACAATGATGAGATCGTGATTGTGTTGGGAGACACCATTTGTGAATATAACATAGAAGAATTTTTAGCAATAGATGGGTGTGCCTTGGGTGTAAAGAGGGTAGACGATCCACGCGATTTTGGCGTTGCGGAAACAGACGAAGAACATAATGTTACCCGGCTTATCGAAAAACCTCAGATCCCAAAATCAAATAATGCATTGGTAGGCATTTATAAATTGTCAGAAACAAAATTGTTGTTTGATTGCTTGCAATCCATTGTAGATGTAGGTTCTGGTGGATTTGAGGAACTGAACTTGACATCAGCACTCGATTGCATGGTATCAAAAGGAACGAAGTTTAAAGCATTTAAGGTGTCCAATTGGTTCGACTGTGGTAAAAAAGATACATTGCTTGAAAGCAATTCGACTTTGTTGAAAAAGTGGGGTGGTATTATTAGTGAAGATCATGTTTTTGAAAATACCATCATTATTCCTCCTGTAAGCATTGCAGCAGGTTGTGCCATAAAAAATGCGATTATTGGTCCAAATGTTTCAATCGGAGAAAAATCAATCATTCAATACTCCATCGTCAAAGATTCCATTGTAGGTTCTTTTACAAAGTTGTACGATGTTGTGCTGCACGACTCATTAATAGGTTGTGATACAGAAATAAAAGGGGAAACGCGTACTTTAAATATTGGTGATAATACAGAAATTGACCTTGGATAAGCATTTAAATTTTTATCCAAAGTCAATTGCTGATTATGTTTAAGGATATGATTAGTTGATATTTCCAACCATGTCTGATGGAATTACCCAAGAGTCAAATTCAGCCTCAGTAAGGTACCCAAGTTTCACAGCCATCTGTTTGAGTGTAGTACCTTCTTTATGCGCTTTTTGGGCTATCTCCGCCGCTTTGTAGTATCCTATTTTGGTGTTCAGGGATGTTACAAGCATCAATGAGTTATTCAGGTGTTTATCGATGTTATTATACAACGGTTCTATGCCTATTGCACATTTTTCGTTGAAGCTCACGCAACCGTCGCCTATTAACCTGGCACTGTGCAAGAAATTATAAATCATCATGGGTTTGAATACATTGAGCTCGAAATGTCCAGAAGCGCCTCCTATACCAATGGCAACATCATTCCCCATTACCTGCGCAGCAATCATGGTTAGTGCTTCGCATTGAGTAGGGTTTACTTTTCCGGGCATGATAGAAGAACCTGGTTCATTGTCGGGGATATAAATCTCCCCGATACCACTGCGTGGACCTGAAGACAGCATGCGAATATCATTGGCAATTTTCATCAAGCTTACTGCAACCGTTTTTAGAGCTCCATGAGATTCTACAATGGCGTCATGTGCTGCAAGTGATTCAAATTTGTTTTCCGCAGTTACAAAAGGCAATCCAGTTAACTTTGCAATATGGGCTGCAACATTTTCTGAATAACCTGCTGGCGTATTGATACCTGTGCCAACAGCGGTGCCTCCAAGTGCTAATTCAGAAAGGTGAGACAATGTGTTGCGTATGGCTTTCATCCCATGGTCAAGTTGTGATACATATCCACTGAATTCTTGTCCAACAGTTAATGGCGTTGCATCCATAAAATGGGTGCGTCCAATTTTCACAACATGCATGTAAGCTTTGCTTTTTTCTGCAAGTGTATCACGCAATTGTTGGATGCCAGGCAAGGTTACTTCCACCAACATCTTATAGGCTGCAATGTGCATGGCCGTTGGGAACGTATCGTTTGATGATTGTGATTTGTTTACATCATCATTTGGATGAAGGAATTTTTCTTTATCGGTGAGCGCTCCTCCTTGCTTAATGTGTCCTCTATATGCAACAACTTCATTTACATTCATGTTGCTTTGTGTACCACTTCCTGTTTGCCATACTACAAGGGGAAATGCATTGTTTAGTTTTCCTTCGAGAATTTCGTCACATACTTCCCCAATTAGATCAGATTTTTCTTGTGACAAAATGCCTGCTTCGAAATTCGTGATGGCTGCAGCTTTTTTAAGATAAGCAAATGCCTGTATAATTTCTTTTGGCATTTGATTGATGTCTTGAGCAATCTTAAAATTGTCGATGCTGCGTTGTGTTTGTGCCCCGTAAATAGCGTCAATTGGCACTTTCACTTCACCCATTGTGTCTTTTTCGATCCTGTATTCCATGAATTATTTTTAAGATGACAAAATTAATAAATCTGATGTGTACATGAAATACAATCAGATGTTTGAATTTTTATTGATTGAAGATTGGTTTTCTTTTTTCAAGAAAGGCTGTTACTCCTTCTGTTTTTTCCTCACTGGCAAAGCTTTTTCCAAAGCAGTTTGCTTCGATGACATAGCCGTTGAGATTACTCATTCCACCATTAACGGCATTTATCAATTGCTCTAAGGCAAATCTTGGTTTTTGTATGATGACCAACATTTTTTGTTTTGCCATATCCATAAGCGCTTCTTCAGAGCACACACTGTTAACCAAGCCTATTCGATAAGCTTCCTCTGCATCAATGTTTTCTGCTGTCATCATCATCTCCATGGCCCTTCCTTTGCCAATGAGTTGGGGTAAACGTTGTGTGCCTCCATATCCAGGAATAATGCCCAAATTGATTTCTGGTTGTCCAAACTTAGCATTTGCTGATGCTATCCTAAAATGGCAACTCAGTGCCAATTCACAACCTCCTCCCAATGCATATCCGTTAACAGCAGCTATGATTGGTTTTTTGCTTTGTTCTATTTTGAAAAATACTTCTTGTCCTTTTTGGGCTAGGTCTTTTCCGCTTTCTTTTGGGGCCTCTAAGAAAGTTCCGATGTCTGCCCCCGCTACAAACGCTTTTTCTCCTTGTCCAGTGATAATGGCTCCCCTGATAGCATCATTTGAATTTAATGCATCAATGGCTTTTCCAATTTCCTCAAGTACTTCATCATTCAACGCGTTGAGTTTTTTCGGCCTATTGATGGTGATGTACAAAATTTCATCCTCAACATTTAAGAGAACAACAGGATTTTCTGTCATGATATTTTTTTTAAAATGTTCTGTTTGTTGCTACCCAATCCCTAATATATGTGGCAATCTCTGTTGAAGTGGTGCCTGGTGGAAATAGATTTCCTACCCCCATTTCTTGTAGTAATAGACGATCTGTTTCTGGAATAATTCCTCCTCCAGTGAGCAGTACATCTGTCATCTTTTTTTCTTTCATCAAGTTGATGATTTTTGGAAATACCGTCATGTGTGCTCCAGACAAAATACTCACACCTATTGCATCAACATCTTCTTGTAGGGCAGCATTAACAACCATTTCAGGGGTTTGTCTGAGCCCTGTGTAAATTACTTCCATGCCTGCATCTCGCAATGAAGTGGCAATTACTTTTGCCCCACGATCATGTCCATCAAGTCCAACTTTCGCTATTAAAACCCTGAGGGGTCTTTTCTTTGATGCATTATTCATGGTTTTTTTGTTAAGCGTTTTCTATGAGTGATATTCCTTTCTCTATTCTTCTGAGGGTTGCTTCTTTCCCGATGATGGCTGCGATTTCAAAGACGGGTGGACCAAATTTTCCGCCGACTAGCATGATGCGCAGTGGGAATTGAATGTCTCCTGCTTTTATTTGTTTTTCTACAGTGGCTTTTTTAAAAGATTCTTCAATAGTTGATGCATTCCAATCAATTTCATTTTGAAGTGATTTTATCCAATCACTTAAAAAAGATTTTTTTGTATCATCCCATTTTGGTTTTACCGCTAGGGCATCAATATTTTCAGGATCATTGAAAAAGTAAGAAGTGTGCACATAAAATTCGTTTAACAGCTGGCATCTTTCCTTAACCATCGGAATCAGCTGAGCAATTTTTTCATTTGTGGCTGCAATATTTTTTTTCTCCAATACCTCTTTTACCAATGGCAACAAATGTTCTGTGCTGCTTTTCTTGATCCACTCGGCGTTGAACCATTTGGCTTTTTCGAAATCAAATTTTGCACCTCCTTTGTGAATTCTTTCGATGCTAAATAACGACGCAAGGGTTTCTAAATCAAATATTTCTTCGCTGCTGCCATCATTCCATCCTAATAAAGCAAGCATGTTGATGAAGGCTTCTGGCATGAACCCCATTTCCTTGAATCCGATAGCAGTTTCTGCTGATTTGGGGTCTGTCCAATCCATCGCAAAAACTGGAAATCCAAGCCTGTCGCCATCTCTCTTGCTCAATTTCCCTTTGCCATCTGGCTTTAAAATCAGTGGAAAATGTGCCCATTGTGGCATTTCATCTTTCCATCCTAGGTATTCCCAAAGCAATGCATGAACGGGTGCTGATGGCAGCCATTCTTCTCCTCTAAACGCATGGCTGATTTTCATGGCATGGTCGTCTACCACCACCGCCAAGTGATAGGTTGGCATTCCATCTGCTTTGAGCAATACTTTGTCATCAACTTGGGTAGTATTGAACACCACTTCGCCGCGTATCATATCGTTCAAAATTACATCCCTCGACTCCGGCATTTTAATCCTGATTACATAAGGGATGTTTTCTGAAAGCAATTTCTCTACCTCTTCTTTAGAAAGGGTGAGTGAATTCTTCATCTGGCTCCGAACATCTGCATTGTATTGCGGAGATGGGTTTTCTGGTGTTTTGAAACTTTCGCGCATTGCTTCCAATTCTTCAGGGGTATCAAATGCATAGTATGCGAAGCCTTGTTCAATGAGGGTTTCAGCGTATTGTCGATAGCTTTCTTTTCTTTCGCTTTGGCGGTATGGACCATAATCACCCTCTTTGTGCGGACCTTCATCAGGAGAAATTCCACACCACGCTAAGCAGTCAATGATGTATTGCTCAGCACCTTCTACGTATCTCCCTTGGTCTGTATCTTCTATCCGAAGGATGAATTTTCCGCCATGTTTTTTAGCGAATAAATAATTATACAATGCTGTTCTTACACCGCCAAGGTGCAGACCGCCTGTTGGACTAGGCGCGAAACGAACTCTGATTTGCTTATCTAACATGATGCAAATATAAGCACAAGACTTTCAATGAAAGATGACATAAATGCACGATGGCTTCACCTTTTTCAAGGGAAGCCATCTGTGGTTACCAATTACTGACAATTTATGAAAAGCTCTTACTTATTTATTCATGAATTTTTCTATCCTTTCTTCGCTTTCGCTGCTTACTTTGATGTTATAAATGCCTGCTGGGTAGTTTCTTACATCAATTGATTTGGTTCCTGCAGGTGCTTTACCGGCTTGCAGTACCCTGCCGAAGTTGTCAACTACTTGGAATTCGTACACTTCGGTTGAGTTTATCACAACAGGTTGTTGAACTTGTTTGATAATTTTAAATACACCTGCATTGTTTTTAGCATTGATGGTTACAGAATTTGAAAACCTAATGCTGCCAGTTTTGTCAATTATTTTTAATTTGTAAGTATAAACTTCTGGTTTAACAATTTGGTGTACATAAGAAGTTGTATTTCCGTCTGGTCTACTGAGTTCTGTAAAGTCTTCTTCATTTTCTGTAGCATAAACCAATGTCATGGCTTCGCCATTTTTAATTGTATTTTTCGCCCAGGTCAATTTGTTACCACCTTTCACTTTTATACCAGAGATTTCATTGCTTGAATTAGTTGAAGTAGAAGTGGTTGTGGTGGTAGTTACAGTTGTTCCTGTGTAAGTTCCTGTTAAGGTATAAGAGCCTAAACTTCCATAATCATTTTTGCTGTTCACATTTCCTGTTCCATCTACAATCACATAATAAGTTCCTGAGGCAAGTGTTGTGTCAATTCTTGCATATACTGAATCTGCAATATCATAAATTTTTATGGTGTTTCCTTTTGAATCTTGTAATTCAATTTTTACATCCAAATTTGCACCCGTATAGCCATTGCCAACGCTATATGGATTAGCATTCAAGTTGAATTTTCCACGTTGAGAAAGATCAAACCTAAAGATGTCTTTGTCTACTGAAGTTGAAATAACACCAACTTTTGAAAATGCATTTGATGCTACATTTACAACTCCTGCAGTGCTATAAATATCACCAAAATCATCTGGTCTGTATGTAAATCCATTTGTTGAGGTGATGATGCTGAGGTTATCTTGCAAGAAGCTACAACCGTTGGGTGTTGGACCGAAATTCCATTGTGTGAGGTTTTTGCTGGCGACATTTCCCATGATTGGTCCCCATGAAGTTGATCCTGATCCTATACCAGTATGATACGAGCTGGTAAGGGTACAAGTAGTTGTGTATGCTGATTGATGATAAAGCCCTAGGGTATGTCCTGTTTCGTGTGAGATGGCCTCTGCTACTCTTTTCCCATCGTTGATCAAGCGGTCGCTGAAAACGAAACAGGGTGTATCGTCACCCCAAGTAAATGAGGTTACATAAGCAATTCCTGCTACAGCAGGATACCATGCGCTGGTTGGAGTTATGATTACCCGTATTCTTTGGTCCAACGGTGCGGCTAAAAATTTTGCTAAGTCCGTAGTAACATTTATATTAAAAGGCCTGAAGTCTTCTGAAACCCTGTTGAATGCTTCGGTTATTTGTGCGTCTGTCATGGTTGATGGAGCAGCGGCAAAAGGTGTTCCATAATTCCACATTGAACTTTTTACATCTTGGCCATCGAAGTCAAGGTAGATGGTTGAAATGGCTGCTGGGTAACTGTTGAGCGTTGGGGCTGCGTTGGTTTTTGTTGATCCGATTATGGATACAAATAATGTAAGTAATAAAAACTTTTTCATGGAATGGAAATTGGAGGGTTGGAGATGGATTTGGATTGGATTGGTAGGATATTGGATTAAAAACGGGCAAGGTTATTCAACTATCATATCTTTCAAATTGATTTTTTTCAAGGTGCCGTTTCCTGTTATGTCAGTTTTGATTTCGAATCCGTCTTGTGCAGTTCTGCTAATAATTCGACCTACGTATTTGATGGATTTGTTTTCATCAATTGTTTTAGAAATAAACAATTTTGCATTGTTGTAATTACTTGATTCGATAACTACTGTTTGTAGGTTTTCATAAACCTTTTGGTTTGATTTGATAATTCCTTTGATGCTAAAATTTGGAGAAAATTTGATGTTAACAGAAGTACCTGGATTCAAACTGAAAACGCCTTCAATGAGTTTGTTTTCAAATTGTAATTTTTCCGGAATGGCGTCAAATAATTTTTGTGAATTGGCCTTGAAGCTTATGTTTAATGCCAGGATCAACATGTACAAAAAGGGAGATGTTAGAATTTTCATGATTTGGATTTTGAACGGTTACAAAGCTATAACGGATGCTTTCTCCATAATATTTTATGCATCGTGTAAATTCAAATAAATTGAGTATTAGTACCTAATATTGTTCAGTTTTTTGTTGCAGTTTTTACGCAAAACATTTGTTAATGCACTTATCAAACTTTGTTAAAGTTGATTTCAGGTATTTTTTAACAATTTTTATATTGCGTTTGTGTATTTTTTGCAATCAATTATGTTAATCTTTATTTTGTTTCTTTACCCATTAAAGAATTTCTCTGTTTTACGATCTTTTGAATTTAGCAGCCTTAGAAAATAAATTCCTGATGCGTGGTTTCTTAAGTCAATGGTATTTGAACCTGGACCTGATTTACCGGCCACTATGATCCTTCCATAGTTATCTACCACTTGATACTCATAAGCTTGTTTGGCCACAACCATTAGTGGCTGCTGGAATTGCTTTATTACCTTAAATATTGGTTCAGTTTGGTTTGTTTCACTTGCTATTGCTACAAGCTTGCTTACACTCCCTTTTCTATCATCTTTTTTTTGAAACTTTTCCTTTTTGTTCTTTTTTCTTTTTTTGTCATCATCTTCATCATCTCCATCTTCTTCATCCTCATCATCTTCATCAACTTCTTCATTTTCATCATCATCATCATCATCACCTACATTGTCACCTGTATTGTCTTTTGGGTTGGGAATTGGATCGGGTGGCGCTGTTGTTCCACTGTAATATCCGTTGATGTTGTATGCACCTAAACTGCCATAATCATTTGTGTTATTCACATTTCCTGCTCCATCAACTATTACATAATATGTTCCTGCAGACAATGTAGTATCAATTCTAGCATTCAGAGAATCTGTTATTTCATATATTTTGATGCTGGTTCCTTGGGCATTTTGCAACTCAATTTTTACATCCAAATTAGCCCCACTAAAATTGTCACCAGCACTAAATGGGTCTATGTTGAAGTTGAACTTTCCCAATTGAGCAAGGTCAAACCGAAAAATATCTTTGTCACTCGGTGTTGAAATAACGCCCTGTCTTGTAAATGTATTTGAAGAGATGGCTACAACGCTGGCAGTGCTGTAAATATCACCCACATCATCTGGCCGGTAAGAAAATCCATTTGTGGTGGTGATAATGCTGAGGTTATCTTGCAAAAAGCTGCATCCATTTGGTGTTGGACCGAAATTCCATTGTGTGAGGTTTTTGCTGGCTACATTTCCCATAATGGGACCCCATGATGTTATTCCAGTTCCTATTCCTGTATGATAAGAGCTGGTTAGTGTGCATGTGTTTGAGTATGATGATTGGTGATAAAGGCCAAGTGTATGTCCTGTTTCATGCGAGATGGCTTCAGCTACCCTTTTCCCGTCATTCAATAAACGGTCGCTAAACACAAAGCAGGGCGTATCGTCGCCCCAAGTAAATGACGTTACATAAGCAATTCCAGCTACGCCCGGATACCATGAGCTGGTAGGGGTAATAATTACTCGGATGCGTTTATCTAATGGAGCTGCTAAAAATTTTGCGAGTTCCGTGGTAACATTGACGTTAAAAGGCCTGAAATCTTCTGAAACCCTGTTAAATGCTTCTGTTATTTGAGCGTCTGTCATAATTGACGGTGCCGCCGAAAATGGCGTTCCATAGTTCCACATCGAACTGCTCACGTCTTGTCCGTCGAAATCAAGGTAAATGGTTGAAATGGCTACTGGATAACTGTTTAGAATAGGTGCTGCATGTGTAACGGTTGGACCCATTAGGGCAATAGCCATTAACAATGAGAGAAATTTTCTCATCTTAGAAAGTTTTGGTTTTGGAATTGGATGTAGAGGCTTAGGTTAGTTTTCTAATTTGGTAGGGTAGGTCGGGGGATTAAAAACGGGCACTATTCAACAATCATATCTTGTAAGCTGATTTTTTTCAGTGAGCAATTTCCTGCAATGCTGCCTTTGATTTCAAAGCCATCTTGAGAAGCACGGCTGATTATTCTGCCAACATATTTAATTGTTTTTTCTTCGTCAATTATCTTAGAAATAAACAATTTCGCTTTAGAATAATTACTTGCTTCAATTACAATGGTTTGTAGGTTGTCGTATATTTTTTGGTTTGACTTTACAATTCCTGTAAAATGAAAATTTTGAGAAAATTTGATATCAACTGAGGTACCTGCGTTTGCACTAAAAAGTCCTTCGATGAGTTTGTTTTCAAATTGAAGATTTTCAGGAACACCATCGAACAACCTTTGTGATCTTGCCTGAAACCCAATACTGACAGACAGTATCGCAGTGAACAGGATTACTCTTGTTAAATTTTTCATAATTGGGATATTGAATGATTCAAAGGTATAACGAACCTTTTCTTCCAATTATTTCAATTGCCAATCAATTGCCATTAAATTGAGTATTAGTACCTAATTAACCTAGTTTTAACACTGCAGAAAATACGTATAAATCGGGTATTTTTAATATGCACCGGTTGCCAGCATCACCAACGTACAAGCATTTAGTGTTTCAATGCCTGCATTTTCTGCAATATGTTTGAAAGGTGCATTTTCTGCTCCCGGATTGAAGATAATCCTTGATGGATGTAAAGAGAGAATGTAGTCTTGAAAATCTTGTTGCTTTGTTCCATTGAGATACATCGTTACAGTATGAATTCCTTCAAAAGGTTCTTTTACGCTGCATACTTCAACTTCTCCAATGGTAAATGGAGTTCTTCCTATGGCTTCAACAGGATGGCCTGCTTTTGACAACCTTAAGATAGCAATGTGGCTGTACTGTTCTGGATTTGTAGAAGCGCCTATGACCAATGTTTTTTTTGCAACCATAATATTTGTATAAAAAAAGCCGGCTTAAACCGGCTTTTTAAAGGTAAATTATTGTCAGACCAGCATGGTGACTGGATTTTCCATGTATTTTTTAAGTGTTTGTAAGAAAGATGCACCAACAGCGCCATCAACACTTCTGTGATCGCAACTTAAGGTTAACTTCATCACATTGGTCGTTGTAAACCCTTCTCCTTTCTTAATTACAATTTCCTTGATTTTTCCAACTGCAAGGATACAGCTGTCAGGCGGATTGATGATGGCGGTAAAGTCATCAATATCCATCATCCCAAGATTTGAGATAGTGAATGTATTTCCCGTGAAATCTTGGGGTTGAATTTTTTTATTTCTCGCCTTATCGTACAAATCTTTAGATTCTGATGCAATTTGAGAAAGACTTTTTTGATCAACAAAACGCAAAACAGGCACAATCAACCCTTCTGGTAATGCAATGGCTGAACCTATGTGAACGTGATCGTAAGTTCTGATGAATTCGCCCATCCAACTGCTGTTAACAGCAGGATGTTTTTTTAAAGCCAATGAACAAGCTTTGATGAGCATGTCTTGGAAAGATATTTTGGTTGGGCTAACCTCATTCATTTGAACCCTTGCCTTCATGGCATTGTCCATGTTAATTTCCATCTTCAGGTAGAAATGAGGCGCTGTAAACATGCTTTCTCCAAGTCTTCTTGCAATGGTTTTGCGCATGGAAGTTAACTGCGTATCGGTATAGCCTTCTTGTCCGGCAACAACTGCTTTCGCGGCAACAGGTGCTACTTGAACTGGTGCTGCTGCAACCGGAGTCTTGAATTCATCAACATCTCTTTTTGTAATTCTACCACCATCTCCTGATCCTTGAACTTGCGTTAAATCAATTCCTTTTTCCTTTGCCAACATTTTGGCAAGTGGGGATGCTTTCAAGCGGCCTTCTGTTGTTTTAGAAGGCTCTGGAGCAGCACTTGTTGAGGAAGTTGAAGGAGTTGAAGAGGTTGAAGAGGTTGAAGGGGTTGAAGGGGTTGAAGGGGTCGAAGTTTTAGCAGATGTGTCGTTGATTCCTGGTAACAAAGCACTGATGTCAGTTCCTGCTTTTCCTATTATCGCAATTACATCATTAATTTTTGCATCCTCACCTTCTTTAACACCAATATAAAGTAGCGTGCCATCAGTATAGCCCACCACTTCCATGGTAGCTTTGTCTGTTTCAACATCAGCTAAGTTATCATCAGCTTTTACAACATCGCCTACTTTTTTGTTCCATTGAACAATCTTGCCTGATACCATGGTATCACTTAAAAGTGGCATACGAATAACAGTAACACCCAGTTGTTCTGGAGTCACTGTATTTGCTGGAGCCGATTGCGGTTGAGGTGCTGACTGCGCAGGTGCTGCTGTAGTAGGGGTTGCTGTGGCATTGTTTGATAAGTGAGATTGGATGTCTTCACCAGGCTTTCCCACGATTGCAATGATATCATTAACCTTTGCCGCATCTCCTTCTTTAACACCTATGTACAACAAAGTTCCATCGGCATAACCCACTACTTCCATAGTGGCCTTATCTGTTTCAACATCAGCTAGGGAGTCATCGCTTTTTACGCTATCTCCAATTTTCTTGTTCCATTTGACGATTTTACCTTCCGTCATGGTATCGCTTAGTAGAGGCATTCTAATCACTTCCGCCATAACCGAGATTTCCTTTTTGGTTATTAAAAGATTTTGAAGGCCGAAATTACGTCAAAATAGGGAAATCCAATGCCTAGAAACAAAGAAATGGTTGAATAATTCATAATAGCAACGATTGCATCATAAATTAATAATCTAAGTCTAGATTTAGTTGGTCTCGCAATTCTTTTACCAAGGGGTAAAGACTTATCATTTTGAAGTATTGTTCTTTTTGTGAAAGTGTTTGCTCAACAACGATGTCATTTTTATCAGCATCAGGATCCAACAAAATCTGCATTTGTATTTTAATGTTGTTGAATGTTTCATGGATGTAAGAAAGGAGTCCAATTCTTTCATTTTCAATAAACTGCTGTTGTATCCTTGATCCTGCCAAAATCTCAAACATTTGTTCGTCGACGATTTTGACAGAAGCCATCCTTAAATTGGTGTGACTGGTTATTTGCCCGTTTTCTTGCAGTTTCTCAAGGTATGCGTTCCAACAATTAGTGAGTAATTCTTCTGAAAGCGGCTGAATGACACCTTGGTCTGACTTCCTATTTAACATTTGTTCCCGTATTTTTTTGATAGAACTAAGTCCTGGCAGGGGCGCAGTTGGTTCTTCAATTTGTTTGGGATTGTCTGCTTTGGCTGATTCTGTTGTTCCTGCTGTCTCAATGTGCAGGGATGCCTTTTGTGTTGATGTTACCGGAGTAGTTGAAATTGAAACTGATGCTGCTGATTTTTCTGTAGCAACTGATGATTTATTTGATTCAGCGAGGGATGGTGAAAAATTGATTTTTTTAAACGCAACTGGTTTTATTTCGTCAACTCTTTTTTTTTTATCCAATCCGCCTTCATTAATTAATGTAACGGCTTGTTTTAAATGTGTTAAGCGTATCAGGTGAAATTCTACGTGTAGTTTTTTATTTCTGGCTTGCTTAAACCCAATTTCAGCTTCAATTAAGATATTCAAGGCTCCTATCAAATAAGCTGAAGAAACAGAAGCGGCGGCGGATAAATATTTCTTTTTAAAGTCTTCCACTACTTGAAGCAGTGCGATTGAACGAGGATCTTTGCTAACCAATAAGTTTCTGAAAAATTCTGCAAGGCTGTTCATAACAGTATCACCTTCGAAACCTTTTTTGTCAATCTCGTCGTATATTGTTAGCACTCCTGGTAAATCTTGCTCTTGAAACATGTCGAAGATTTTGAAGAAATAATCTTCATCCAAAATATTTAAATGTTCCAGGGTGTTGCTATAGGTAAGAACACTGTTGGTGAAGCTTACAATTTTGTCAAGGATGCTTAGGGCATCTCTCATGCATCCATCACTTTTTTGGGCTATTATTTGCAAGGCAGCAGGTTCAGCCTGAATGTTTTCTTTGGAAGTAATTTCTTCCAAATGAAGAGCGATGTCGATTGGTGTAATTCTTTTGAAATCAAAAATCTGGCACCTTGAGAGGATGGTTGGGAGTATTTTATGTTTTTCAGTAGTTGCCAAAATGAATATGGCGTGCGCAGGGGGTTCTTCCAGTGTTTTCAGAAAGGCGTTAAATGCATTAGGACTTAGCATGTGAACCTCATCTATGATATAGACTTTATACCTTCCCGTTTGAGGCCCTATCCGAACTTGGTCTGTTAAGTCGCGAATGTCGTCCACAGAATTGTTGCTCGCGGCATCCAGTTCATGTACATTGAAGGATGCGCCGGCATTGAAGGATTTGCAAGAAGTGCAAATATCGCAGGCTTCTCCCTCTGGTGTTAATGATTCACAGTTGATGGTTTTCGCCAAGATCCTCGCACATGTTGTTTTTCCCACACCCCTGGGCCCTGTGAAAAGAAAAGCATGCGCCAAATGTTGGTTCAATATAGCATTCTTCAGTGTGGTTGTAATATGCGATTGTCCCACCACCGTTGAAAAGTGCTGAGGTCTATATTTTCTGGCTGAAACAACGAAATTTTCCATCAAGATGCAAGATAAGATAAAAATGGATTTTAGGTTTACGTCGTTGAGTTTAAAGTTTTTGGTTTAAAGTTTAATGAAGTACGTTTTACACCCAAAACTTTCAACTTTCAACTTTAAACTAGAAACATTCAACTTTCAACTAGAATTTTCACTTTCAGTCAGCCTGGCCAAAAAAGGTGGGGGAACATTGCACACAGCCCCCATTTTTTGGGAAGCGTATATGGTATAATTTTTACGTATATTGCAGCAAGGTTTTTTGCAGGAATAGACTTTATAAAAATGTTTATTGTCACAACATTCAATTGATTCAGGTGAAATCAACTGATTGTCTTAAAAAACACGATGATGAATAAATTTATTTTTCTTATTGTCATTTTAACGAGTGGATGCAACAAAAACAGTTTGCAAGACAACAATCCTGCATTGGTTAAAAGTCAGACTGAGCTGACTACCAACTGGGATGGAACACTTGTGTTCAATAAACCAGATAATCCGTTTCTCCAAAAAATTCCAGCGAATTATACCATACATCCAAACTCTGTCAATATGATTGAGTTGATCAAAAAGAGTTGCGGACCTACATTCAGCAACGTCCATGTCAATGCAAATGATTATTCAATACCTGTGTATCTCGCAGACAATTCAACCCCAAAGAAGTCCATAAAAATTACCCTTTACAAGCCTCCTACCGTGGAGTCAATCATCAATGTACCCGTCCCTCAGGGGGCTTCTGCGGCAGGTGGCACTGATAAACACATGGCCATCATCAATACTGATACCAAATGCCTTTATGAATTCTGGCTTTTTGAAGACAACAAGGCAGGCAGTGGCAACGGAATTTCTATCAATTCCAATGGAATTTATGCAGATGGAAGATCCACCGTTGCGGCGGGTTGGAGTCAACTGCAAGGGTTGATTTGGCCAAAAGAATTAAAACAGGGCCTCATCAATCATGCCCTTAGTTTTTCTGTTTCTGTTACCAATGCAAATGGATTTGTGTACCCAGCAACCAAAAATGATGGGGCACTTTCCAATAATCCTGATGCCATCCCTGAGGGAACCCTTATCCGCATCAAGCCAACAGTTGTCATCAATGATATTCCCGGTGTCACCGAAACTGAAAAAATCATCTACAAGGCCCTGCAACAATATGGGATGTATTGTGGAGATACCAATGGAGCAGGACTGTCTATCAGGGCTGCGCATACAAAAAGTTTTCTAAAAGACGCCTATGCCCCTGCCATGCAGTTTGATGCAACTTATGGAACTTTTTCACTAAAGAAGTTTCCATTTGAATTGCTTGAAGTTGTTTATTCAGGTCCATTACAAACAAGAACAACCCAGCCTTTTATGAATCAAGGTTGTGTAGAATGGAAATGACATCAATTGCCCCCGAAGATTTGAACAACAAGTTTAGAGTTTAAAGTTTTTGGTTTAAAGTTTAATTCCGCATTCACTAGACACCAAACTTTAAACATTCAACTTTAAACTAGAATTTTTTGGTTTAAAGTTGAATTCCGCATTCTTTAACCCCAAAGCTTTGAACAACAAGTTTAAAGTTTAAGGTTTATAGTTTAATGTTTAAAGTTAAACTCCGCGTTCGTTAAACCCAAAACATTCAACTTTAAACTTTAAACTTTCAACTCTAAAGATTCTACCTTAAACTTAAATTATTATATTACACCAAAATAATTACATGGAGCGTTATATCCTAGCACTTGATCAGGGAACTACCAGTTCAAGGGCCATTTTGTTTAACCATGAAGGCAGCATTTGCAAGGTTGAACAAAGAGAATTTACACAGTTTTTTCCACAGCCAGGTTGGGTTGAACACGATGCCAATGAGATTTGGGAATCGCAACATGCCGTGGCAACATCCCTCATTGCAAACATGGGCTTAATGCCTGAAAGTATTGCTGCCATTGGCATCACCAACCAGCGTGAAACGACTGTTGTTTGGAACAGAGAAACAGGAGAGCCAATTTACAACGCCATTGTATGGCAAGATAGGCGCACTGCAGCCTATTGTGATGAATTGAAAAGTGCAGGGAAAGCTGACATGATCAGGGAAAAGACGGGATTGGTGATTGATGCTTATTTTTCTGGTACAAAATTAAAGTGGATTCTGGATGAGGTTTCTGGCGCTAGGGACCTAGCCAATGCCGGCAAGTTGGCTTTCGGTACGGTAGATTCATGGTTGCTTTGGAAACTAACAGCAGGAAAAGTACATGCCACAGATGTAAGCAATGCATCAAGAACCATGCTTTTTAATTTGCATACGATGGATTGGGATTCGGAATTGCTTGATTTGTTGACCATTCCAAGAAGTGTTTTGCCAACAGTGAAGAGCAACAGCGAAGTATATGGATATGCTGAAAACATCGGCCTTCCAACAGTGGCTGTGGCAGGAATGGCAGGTGATCAGCAAGCGGCGTTGTTTGGACAAATGTGTACGCGAGTTGGCATGGTAAAAAACACCTATGGAACAGGTTGTTTTATGCTGATGAATACCGGCACAACAGCAGTATCATCTAAAAATAATTTATTGACTACAGTTGCTTGGAATATAGGTGGAATCACTACTTATGCGCTAGAAGGAAGTGTATTTATTGCGGGAGCTGCCGTTCAATGGTTAAGGGATGGATTAAAAGTTATAAAAAGTTCAGCAGAGGTACTTGCTTTAGCAACTTCTGTTGAAGACAATGATGGTGTTGTGGTAGTGCCAGCCTTTTCAGGATTGGGAGCCCCCCATTGGAATCCTTATGCAAGAGGTACAATATTTGGGTTAACCCGAGGAACTACAGACGCGCACATAGCCAGGGCCACTTTAGAGAGCATTGCTTTTCAAACCGTTGATGTGTTGAAAGCAATGGAATCAGATGCTGGTGTACCTATTGCGGAATTAAGGGTAGATGGAGGTGCAACGGTAAACGACCTGCTCATGCAGTTTCAAAGCGATGTATTGTCCGTGCGGGTGTTGAGGCCCGAAGTAATAGAAACCACCGCACTAGGTGCAGCGTATCTTGCCGGGTTGGCTGTTGGTTTTTGGGATAGCATTGAGGCTATTTCCTCACAATGGAAGGAATCTGCCGCATTCATCCCTTCAATGGAAAATCATCAAAAAGAAGAATACCTTAAACAATGGCAACGTGCAGTGAAAGCTGTATTGGCATGGAGTCATCCCCAATAAAAAAAGAAAACCATGTTTCAACTTAATTTTATGAATCCCAATTAGCGTGAACAGAATAACATCATTGATTCAGGTTAAAGAGACCGATTTGTGGGATATGCTCGTAATAGGCGGAGGAGCAACAGGTTTGGGCATTGCTGTAGATGCCGCTAACAGGGGCTTTAAAGTGTTGTTGCTTGAAAAGCATGATTTTGCCAAAGGTACATCAAGCCGAAGCACAAAGCTAGTACATGGTGGCGTTCGGTACCTCGCCCAAGGCAATATAAAGCTTGTGGTAGAAGCTTTACGAGAGCGGGGATTCTTATTGAAAAATGCACCACACTTAACCCGCGTTCAGCAATTTATTATTCCAGCTTACTCACATTGGCAGAAATGGTTTTACGGGGTGGGGTTAACGGTGTACGACATGCTGTCCAATAAACTGAGCTTAGGAAAGCCAAAAATTCTTGGAAAAAAATCGATGATAATGGCCATGCCATCCATAGAAAAGAAGAAGTTGAAAGGCGGGATTTCTTATATGGACGGACAGTTTGATGATGCGAGGTTGGCGATTGCCTTGGCACAAACAGCATCAGACTTAGGTGCATCCATGCTAAATTACTGTGGCGTTGTAAACTTGCTCAAGGAAAATGACAAGGTCGTTGGGGTTGAAGCTTTGGATGAAATCACAGGAGAAACCTATCATATAAAAAGTAAGTCTGTTATCAATGCAACAGGTGTTTTTGTTGATCAAATCATTGAGATGGATGAAAACGAAACTCCTGCCATGGTGATGCCATCACAGGGGGTGCATTTGGTGGTTGACAAGAAATTTTTCCCAGGAACAGGTGCTTTGATGATTCCAAAGACAACAGACGGACGCGTGCTATTTGCATTGCCATGGCATGATGCTGTAGTGATAGGTACAACAGATACTGCTTTGAATATGATCAGTGAGGAACCCGTTGCTTTGGAGGAGGAGATAGAATTTATCCTGCTCAATTTCAATCAATACAATGAAATAAAAATAACAAGGGAAGATATTCTTTCTGTATTCGCGGGGTTAAGACCATTGGTCAAAACCTCAAACACAGGAAGTACAGCCTTCGCCTCAAGAGACCATACAATCATCGTATCAAAAAGCAATTTGATTACAATAACCGGTGGGAAGTGGACTACTTACAGGAAAATGGCAAAAGATGCCGTTAACAATGCTTCATTTGTAGGAAAGCTTCCTGTTATAAAATGTGCAACAAGAAACCTGAAGTTGCATGGATTTAGCGAAAACATTAAATATGGTGATCAGCTATCTTCCTATGGTTCTGATAGGGAAAAGATTTTGGAACTGATTTCAAACCAACCTGCATTGGCAGAAAAAATACACCCATTATTTGATTACACAAAAGCTGAAGTAGTTTGGGCTGTAGAAAATGAAATGGCGATGTTGGTTGAAGATTTTCTAGCAAGAAGATCGAGGATGCTGTTCTTAAATGCACAAGCAGCTTTGGAATCGGCACCTTTGATAGCTGAAATTATGGCAAAGGAATTGGAGAGGGATGAAAATTGGCAAATAGATCAGGTACAAGAATTTGCAGAATTAGCCAAGGGTTACTTAGCAAAAGTTTGATTTTTTTAGTAATTTGTATTTAAATGATTTTTTATGACCCCATTTATTGCTGAATTGATAGGAACTGCTGTCTTGATAACATTAGGACTCAGCGTTGTGGCAAATGTATTGTTGAACCATACAAAAGGAAATGATTCGGGGTTAATAGTGATAGCCTTGGCATGGGGAATAGCCGTATTTGTAGGTGTTTATATTTCTGCCGATGTAAGTGGCGCACACCTAAATCCGGCAGTAACAATTGGATTGGCTGTGGCAGGCAAATTCAGTTGGAATGAAGTCCCCCTATACATACTGGCCCAGTTTATGGGGGCATTCATAGGCTCCGTACTTACATGGTTAACATACAAAGATCATTTTAGCGCAACCGAAAATCCTGGCAATATTTTAGCAGTTTTTTCAACTGGTCCGGCCATCAGAAAGCACATGAATAATTTTATGACCGAAACGATCGCAACCTTTATTTTCATGCTTTCAATTTTGTTCATCCAAAAAGGGGAAATGAAACTCGGTGCTTTGGATGCACTTCCGGTAGCTTTGTTGGTGATAGGCATTGGGTTAAGCATGGGTGGACCAACAGGTTATTCTATCAATCCAGCACGCGACTTAGGGCCAAGAATTATACATTCAATGCTACCAATACCATCAAAAGGTTCAAGTGATTGGGCCTATGCATGGGTTCCAGTTGTTGGTCCAATCGCTGGAGCAGTCCTCGCTGCCCTCCTTTTTAGGGTACTTTAGTCCATTTTAAACTTATTTTAGCCGTATATCGAAAAAAGTTAGGATTCAATTTTTCTAATATACGCATCCTCTTTACCTTTGCGGCCGAAAATCAAGTCATTTCAACATAAAACAGAATCATGGCTATCACAGGAAAAGTTAAACAAGTCATCGGCGCGGTAGTTGACGTTCATTTTGAAGGTCAGCTTCCAGAGATTTATAATGCATTGGAGCTCCATAAGGAAAATGGAGATAAATTAGTGATGGAGGTGCAACAGCATCTTGGAGAGGACAGTGTAAGATGCATTGCGATGGATGGAACCGAAGGCCTCGTGAGGGGAACCAAAGTATTTGATACTGGAAAGGCAATTGCTATGCCAGTTGGACCATCCATCAATGGCCGTCTTTTTAATGTAACAGGAGATCCAATAGATGGATTGCCAGCTGTTTCAAAAGAGAATGGAAGGCCGATACATTCGCAGCCTCCAAGATTTGAAGACCTAAGTACAGCCTCTGAAATATTATATACAGGCATCAAAGTAATCGACTTGATTGAACCATATGCAAAAGGTGGTAAAATCGGTTTGTTCGGAGGTGCTGGTGTTGGTAAAACTGTATTGATTCAGGAGTTGATCAACAACATTGCAAAAGGCCATGGCGGTTTGTCTGTATTTGCAGGTGTTGGAGAGCGTACACGTGAGGGAAATGATTTGCTAAGAGAGATGATTGAAGCAGATATCATGAAATATGGTGATAACTTCAAGCATAGCATGGAAGAAGGGGGATGGGATCTTGAGAAAGTAGATATGGAAGGATTGAAAGATTCCAAGGCTACTTTCGTATTTGGACAAATGAATGAACCTCCAGGAGCCCGTGCACGTGTGGCTTTGAGTGGATTGACAATTGCTGAATATTTCCGTGATGGTGAAGGTGATGGAAAAGGAAAAGATATATTGTTTTTTGTTGATAACATCTTCCGTTTCACACAGGCAGGTTCTGAAGTGTCAGCCCTTTTGGGAAGGATGCCATCAGCTGTGGGATACCAACCAACATTGGCAACTGAAATGGGATTGATGCAAGAGAGAATCACATCAACCAAAAATGGTTCTATCACCTCTGTTCAAGCAGTTTATGTACCTGCGGATGACCTTACAGATCCTGCCCCAGCTACAACATTTGCTCACTTGGATGCAACAACGGTATTGAGCCGTAAAATTGCAGATTTGGGTATCTATCCCGCGGTAGATCCATTGGATTCAACTTCAAGGATCCTTACCCCAATGATTGTAGGAGATGCTCATTACAATTGCGCCAACAGGGTAAAACTTATTTTACAGCGTTACAAAGAACTACAAGATATTATTGCGATTCTCGGTATGGATGAATTGAGTGACGAAGATAAACTTACTGTAAGCCGCGCCAGAAGGGTACAGCGTTTCCTCAGTCAACCTTTCCATGTGGCTGAACAGTTCACAGGTTTGAAAGGGGTATTTGTAGGCATTGAAGATACCATACGTGGTTTCAACATGATTATGGATGGTGAAGTTGATGAATATCCAGAGGCTGCATTCAACCTTGTAGGTACCATTGAAGACGCCATCGAAAAAGGTAGGAAAATGATAGATTCAGCCAAGGCTTGATGACCAAAAACAAATTGTAAAATCATGCAGATCGAAATACTTACTCCAGAGAAAAAATTGTTTTCAGGTGATGCTTATGGCATTCAACTTCCTGGGGTTAATGGATCATTTGAAGTGCTTGAAAAGCATGCTCCAATGGTCAGTGCTTTAGCCAGCGGTGCAATAAAGATTTTAATTGACAACAAAGGGAATACCACCAGATACAATATTTCCGGAGGCTTCATTGAAGTACTCAATAATAAAGTTTCCGTGTTGCTTGAAAAAGCAGTATTGGTATAGTTAAATGGTTTAAAGTTTATGGTTTAGAGTTTAACTCTTTAAGCCATAAACTTTAAACACTAAACTTGTATATAAACGGTGTTCAAAAAAACTTCTACAAAACAAGTAGCCATATCCGTTTATTTTTTTATTTGCGGACTCATATTCTCATCTTGGGCTTCTCGAATTCCTGCTATCAAAGATTATTTTTCCTTCAATGAGGCAGAACTAGGAGCCGTTTTGTTCACCCTGCCGCTTGGTGCTTTGAGCGCCCTGCCTCTGTCGGGTTGGATTGTTCATAAATTTGGAAGTAAAAAAATCAGCTTTTTTTCACTGATTTTTTATACAATTTCTCTCTACTCAATTTCAATCGCAACATCAATAACAGCACTTTCAATAGCCCTTTTTTTATTTGGATTCATTGGAAACCTAGCCAATATTTCCATGAATACACAGGGATTGTCAATCCAAAAACTGCTAAATAAGCCCATTTTGTCAAACTTACACGCCATGTGGAGCATCGGAGCTTTTTTGGCTGCCGCCATTGGTGGTTGGACAATGAAAGTAGATTTTACAACATCGGTTCATTTTTTAATTATTGCATTCATTGGAATGATTAGTTGCTTTTCATTGATAAAATGGTTGGTAAAGGATCAACAACATGATCAGTCACAAAAGATATTTGCACTGCCAACCAAAGAATTGACATTGTTGGGATTAATTTGTTTCTGCGTAGCCATGTCTGAAGGTGCTATGGCAGATTGGAGTTCATTGTATTACAGAATGGCGCTGCAAAATCTTCAGAAAATAAGCACAACTGGATACACTGCTTTTGCATTTTCCATGGCTATCGGAAGGTTTATGGGAGATAGACTCGTGCAAGCCTTGGGTTATAAGCGGGTGTTGGCTATAAATGGCTTGTTTATTTTAGTAGGGATGACTTTATCCCTGGTTTTTCAGTCACCCTTAATAGTCATTATAGGTTTTTCAATGGTTGGACTCGGAGTGTCTTCTGTATTTCCTGTTGTTTACATCCTCGCCGCTAAAAGTCCCTCCATGGCACCTTCAGCTGCATTAGCAGCCGTTAGCAGTGTTGGATTTACTGGTTTTTTGGTAGGGCCACCTATCATTGGATTTATAGCCCACGAAACAGGATTGCGTATTGCTTTGGGAATTGTTGCGTTATTAGGATTGATTATTTGGATGCTGACTTTTAGGATTAAGTCACCATCCAATTAATTTAACGAAGGGTCGATGGGGTAATGAATTATTGGTAAAAAATCATTCCCAAGCTCCTTAACCGCTTTTGCCCAAATTTCTTTAGCTTCTTGATGAAATACCAATTCTTTAGTTCCCACAACAGTTAGCCAACTTTTTTCTTTTATTTCTTGTTCCAATTGAAATTCACCCCAACCCGAGTATCCGAGATAAAACCGAATACCCTGGTCGTTGATTTTTCCATCTTTCAGCAGTTTGCTAGCCATGCTGAAGTCGCCTCCCCAATAAATGCCATTGATTATATGTTCACCGCCAGGAATCAATGAAGGATATGTGTGCAAGAAATGAACCTCATTTTTGCTAACAGGGCCACCATCATAAACGGGGATAGGGCAATCATCTAAATCATTCATAAAGGCTGACAAATTTTCAGGAAGTATTTTGTTCAGTGAAATGCCAAAAGTTCCAGCTTCTTGGTGTTGACAAATAAGCACCACGGATCGTTGGAATTGAGGATCCTTTAAAAATGGTTCTGCAATAAGTAATATCCCTTTTTTGATATCCTTCATCAAACTAATTTAAGAAATTGAATTTAATTTTACAAGATTTTGACAACAAACATCATTATTTTTTGACATTCCGCATCTTAAACCTACGTTAATTGTTTCTTCATTCCGTATCTTCAACCTCAGTCATTCTTATTTTTGTATTACATGAAGAAAGTTTTTACGGTTATCACCATTTTGATTTCATTGTCATTAGTAGGCATCATTTTAATTCAATATTCATGGCTTAAAAACATGCTTATTATCAAGAATGAGCAATTAAGAGATAAGCTGAATATGGCAGAATATGAAGTTGTTGAAACTTTGGTGGATGACATAAGTCAGGTTTTGCCTGCACTTCCGATGGATGTTTTGCCCAAAGATGCCAATGAGCAAGTGTTAAAGATGTTAGGTAAAAGTACAGTCGCAGAGCGGTTTACTACCGCTGAATTACAACAGAAATTCAAGGATGCTTTTGCAGTAAATGGTTTGTCGCAAGCAAAGTTCCAATTTGCCATCGTATCCAACACAAATAATGCTGGAACCGAGTTGGCGTCTTCAGATTTTGAGCGTCAATATGAGGTGGGGGTGAAAGACACTGCAAATTATTGGATTGATGTATGGCCTTTGATGTCGTTGACAGAAACAGATGCGGAAAATGCGGTGCCAGAAGAGAAATTAATTGTTGTGGTTTCTGGGATGAAATCTTTTTTGTTGATGTCTGTTGGATGGATGATTGCAGCCGCGGTATTCTTTTCACTAATCATTATAACTGCCTTTTATTTAACCATCAGAACAATCCTCAATCAAAAGAAGTTGAGTGAGATGAAGAGTGATTTTATCAACAACATGACGCATGAGTTGAGAACGCCGTTAGCAACAATTTCTATCGCGGTGGATACCCTAAAAAACGAAAAAGTGATTGGCGATAGGGAAAAACTAGCTGCAATTGGCAACATCATTAAAGCAGAGAATAACAGGATGAATTTGCAGGTGGAACAGATTTTACAAGCAGCGCAGCTAGACATAACCGAAGTATTGAAAGACAAGGATACCATGCATGTACACGATGTTTTCAGAACAATTAATGATAAGTTTTCACTTCAACTGCAAGAAAAAAATGCAGTTTTAGCATTTGATTTTAAGGCTTTTGACGATGGTGTTTTGGGGCATAAGGTGCATTTTGTAAACATGTTGAGTAATTTGGTAGATAATGCCTTGAAGTATTCAAAGGAAGATTTAGATCCGCATATCATCGTTTCAACTAAAAATGAGGGTAAAAGAATTTTGATATCGGTGATTGATAATGGAATAGGAATGACAAAAGATACAGCATCAAAAGTTTTTGATAAATTTTATAGGGCACATACAGGAAACATTCACAATGTTAAAGGATTTGGCTTGGGATTAAATTATACCCGAAAAATGGTAGAGGCCCATGACGGAACCATTTCATTGGAAACTACGCTTGGAAAGGGATCCACCTTCATCATTTCGCTGCCATTGGTTAAAGACAAGTAATTACCTGCTGTTCATAAAAAGTAAAGAGCCATCTCCATAGCTAAGAAACCTGAAATTATTTTCGATGGCATGTTTGTAAATGGTTTTCCATTTATTACCAAGAATGGCTGCTATAAGTAGTAAGAGGGTCGATTGCGGTTGGTGAAAATTTGTAATTAGGCCTTTGGCTACTTTAAATTGATAGCCAGGAACAATGCAAATGCCTGTGATGCCAACAAAAATAGAAAGGTTGTTTTTGTTCATCATATTTAACAGCGCGTTGAAGGCATCCTGTGTTGAAATTGCAGGATATTGCTGCAATCCAAGGTTTTCCCACTGTGCTAGGGATTTTGTTGTCTCATCTTTTTGTGTCAGCATCTTTACACCAATCCAATACATGCTTTCAATGGTTCTGAGGGATGTTGTGCCCACCGCTACAATCATTTTTGTATTATCGGCAAGAATTTCAATGGTCTTTTTCTCTATCTCGAAATATTCTTGGTGCATTTCATGGTCGGCAATTGTTTCTGCTGAAACCGGTTTGAATGTTCCTGCACCAACATGCAGTGTTACAAAAGAATGTTCAATTCCTTTTTGATGCAATCCTTCAATTGTTTCTTCAGTAAAATGCAGTCCTGCCGTTGGCGCAGCTACCGAACCTTCCGTTTTTGCATAAACAGTCTGGTATCTGTCAGCATCCTCTGAAGTTGAAATTCTTTTGATGTAGGGGGGAAGTGGGATTTTACCTGCTGCGCTTATGATTTCTGAAAAAATAACATCTTCGTCATCCCATGAAAACTGTACCTCACAATATTCTTGGTATTTGCCCAGCAGGGTTGCCTTTAAAGGAATATTCAAGTCACCCGACAACTCACTTGTCAAAATTTCACCATTTTTCCACTTTTTAACACCACCAACCAAACATTGCCAGGTAGAGCTCATTTTTTGACACAATGCCTCGCTGTGCAATTGTCCTTTTGCCGGTTCAAGCAAAAAAATTTCAATAAAAGCACCCGTTGTCTTCTTAAAAATGATGCGCGCAGCAATAACCTTGCTGTTGTTAAAAATCAAATGTGCGTTTGAAGGCAGGTATTTATGCAGGTTTATATAGGTGTCTTCAGAAATTAGGTCATTATTATAGAGCAAAAGCCTCGAATCGTGCCGATTTTCCAATGGTTGCATGGCGATTTGCTCCTGAGGTAGGTCATAATCGAACTCAGCCATGCTGATTTCTTGAAGAATTGTATGTGGATGTTGATTACTCACGTCTTGTTCACAGTTTATTCACACGGGGTTTTAAGATACGCACATGTTGTAGTGCTGAATCTGATCAAATGCAGTACTGTATTGGGTTTCAGCTGTGGATAAATATTAAAGATAATATTAGTGTTCTTAAGTGGGAATTTGTGTTATTTTGTGTCATTATATGTTGCTTTTCTCTTTAAATAGGTATAAATGAATGGTTTTTTAGGTGAATATGAGGCTACCCTCGATAGCAAAGGTAGGTTTCTTCTTCCGGCGGGCATAAAAAAACAGCTGCCAGAAGGAGTTGAACCTGTATTTGTTATCAACAGGGGGTTTGAAAAGTGCCTTACTGTTTACCCAATGCAAAGCTGGACGCCTATTTATGAGAATATTAGTGCCTTAAATGATTTTGATCCGAAGGTTCGTGAGTTTAGGCGCCATTTTTTAAATGGAGCGACTCAGTTGGAACTTGATAGTGCTGGCAGGATATTATTGCCAAAAAGCTTAATGGAGCATGCGGGATTAGAAAAAGACATTGTATTGGTTGCAGCGATGACCAAATTGGAAATATGGGATAAGGAACAGTATAAAAAGATCTTTGAAACTTTTTCACCAGACGAATTCAGCAAAATAGCTGCCGAAGTTATGGCCAAGAAAGATTAGCCCTGAAAAAATAAATTATGCCGGTAAACAAAATTAAGGAGATGGAAAGCGAAAACAGCGGTAGCTCCTACCATGTTCCGGTATTGTTGAGGGAAAGTGTGGATGCTTTGAACATTGAGCCAAGTGGGATTTATGTTGATTGCACTTTCGGCGGAGGTGGCCATGCCCGCGAGATCTTGTCTAGATTGAACAAAGATGGACGTTTGTATGCGTTTGATCAAGATGAAGATGCTAGGGTAAACCTTCCTGATGACAGCCGGCTCGTTTTTATTCCGCATAACTTCAGGCACCTTTCTCGCTTTTTGCGTTTGCACAAAGTGGCAGAGGTTGATGGCATCTTAGCCGATTTAGGTGTTAGCAGTCACCAATTCAACGAACCTACGCGTGGTTTTTCAATTCGTTTTGATGCTCCATTAGACATGCGAATGGATAAGGGTGCAGAGAAAACAGCGGCGGATTTGTTAAGAGAAAAAAATGCTGAGGAATTGCAATATATTTTTCAGGAATATGGGGAGGTTACCAATTCCAAAACCTTGGCGCTTCTACTGGCTGATCAAACCAAGCATGCTCCAATAAAGACCATTAACGACTTAAAATCATCGATATCATCTGTAGTTAAAGGGAATCCAAACAAATATTTTGCACAGGTTTTTCAAGCACTGAGGATGGAAGTAAATGATGAAACAGGTTCTTTGGCAGATTTGCTTGCACAATCAGCTAATGTTTTGAAATCGGGTGGTAGGCTATCAGTGATTACATTTCACAGCATTGAAGACCGTTTAGTGAAGAATTTTTTTAGGCAAGGTAGTCCAACCGATGTAGTCAGTGACCCCATTTACGGCATAAAAACGTTGCCTCCTTTTGAAGCCTTCAATAAAAAGCCAATTGAACCATCAAAAGAAGAAATAAATAGAAACCCAAGGTCAAGGAGCGCTAGGTTGAGGGTGGGGGTTAGGAGAATGAAGAATGAAGAATGAAGAATGAAGAATGGCCTTCGACAGGCTCAGGCGCCGCAAATGAAGAATGAAAAATGAGGAATGAAATATTAAGTTAGAAAAATTAAGAATACAAAAGATATCATGAAGGAAAAGGAAATGCAAGAAACTGGTTATCCCATCAATATCAAAAAATTCTTTGTCATTCAACAAGGATTGGTTAATAACATACCTTTTTTCATTTATTTATCATTTTTAGCAGTTATGTACATATACAACGGCCATCAAGCAGAAAAGACGATAAAGGATATTAGCAAGACATCTAAAGAATTGAAAGATTTGCAGTATGAGTTTAAGATGATTAGAAAAGATTGGATGTTTCAAACACAACAATCTGAAATAGTTAAAATCACGGCGCCACTTGGCATTAAAGAAATATTAGAAGCGCCTATTAACCTCGATAATGTTCAAACAGAAAACATAAAAAGCAAATAATCAATTGGAAACAAGAAAAGACATATTGTGGAGGAGTTACTTAATATTCATTATCATGCTTGTTTTTGGCGTGGCAATATTTGGCAAGGCATTTTACATACAAACTGTTGAAGGTAAATATTGGAAAAATTTGAGCGACAGTCTCCAGCTTGGCTACAAAGAAATGGCTGCAGACCGTGGAACCATTTTTAGCGAAGATGGAAAGATTTTGAGCAGCTCCATTCCGGTTTTTGATATTTATCTTGATTTTGGTGCCAAAGGAATACAGGAAAAAAATGGACAAAAGTTTAAAGAAAATATTGACAGTCTTTCTATACAACTTTCTTCCATACTTCAAGAAAAAACAGCTGGAGCCTACAAGCGTGAGTTAATGGCGGTGTTTAACAACAAGAACCAATTTTACTTGTTGCAAAAAAATATTGATTTTAATCAATCTAAAGCTTTAAGAAACACTTCATTCATTAAATTAAATAAGAATAGCAATGGATTTATATTCAAGGAAAAGGAAAAGCGATTAGCCCCATTTGGCATTTTGGCAAAGAGAACAATCGGATTGTCGCGCGAATACATTGGCGAAGATGGAAAAATAGTGAATACGAATGTGGGACTAGAAAAGACCTATGATAGCCTATTGAAGGGGGTTTCAGGAAGAAGATTGGTTCGCAGAATTTCGGGCGGTGCAACTGTTCCTGTAGAAGAGGGACTTGAAGTGGAGCCTCAAAATGGCAAAGACCTTATTTCCACCATTGATGTAAATATTCAAAATGTTGCAGAGCAGGCATTGTTGAAAGTATTGACTGAAAATGAATGTGCAAATGGCACTTGCATTGTAATGGAAGTAAAAACAGGAAAAATAAAAGCCATTGCAAACTTAGGGCGGAACATCAACGGAGAATATGCCGAAGATTTTAATTATGCAGTGAATAGGTCTGAGCCGGGTTCAACATTCAAATTGATGACCATGTTAGCGTTGTTGGAAGATCAATATGTAACACTTTCTCAACATATAAATATTGAAGATGGACGTTGGCAATATAAGGACAAGATTGTAAAAGATAGTGAAGTCCATCAGCGCAGTGATGTAACGATTCAAGAAGCGTTTGAATTGAGTTCCAATGTTGGAATGGCCAAGCTTGCTATCACCTATTATTCACAAAATCCCAAAAAATACCTAAAACATTTAGAGCGTTTGCATTTAACGCAAAGATCAGGTGTTGATTTATTGGGTGAATCATATCCTTTGATTCCTGACCCAAAGAAAAAAGATTGGAGCGCAACATCACTTCCATGGATGAGCTTTGGTTATAACATTGCAGTTAGCCCCCTCCAAACACTCATGGTGTATAACGCCGTTGCTAACAATGGAAAAATGATGAGGCCTTACTTGGTTAATTCAATTGTTCATAATGGAGAGGTTATTAAGTCATTTTCTCCGGTAACCTTGGTAGATTCTATTTGCAGTCAGACCACACTAAAGCAGCTTAGGATTTGTTTGGAAGGTGTTATTAAAACAGGTACTGGTAAAAGCATGCTGAATAATTTTTATACATTGGCAGGAAAGACTGGAACAGCTCAAGTAGCTAACGATAACAAGGGTTATATACAGGGTGTTTATCAATCTTCATTTGCAGGTTATTTTCCTGCTGAAAATCCAAAATATTCTTGCATTGTAGTGATCAACAATAAGCCTGACGCTAAAAAATATTATGGTGTGCAAGTTGCAGGTCCGGTTTTTACAGACATCGCCAATAAGTTATTTACGGTTGATTCAGATTTATTTTCAAGTTTTAACCACAAGAAATATGTTGACAGCAGCAAGGTTGAATGGAATGGATCAACCAAGGATTTCAAAAAAATTGCAACGCATTTAAGTTCAACCATCAATTTGAATCAACAGAAAGGGGAATGGAGCAAGGTAAGTAGCAGCAAAACAGCATTTGTCGGCAGCACTTGGAATTCAAAATATGAAGTGATGCCTGATTTAATAGGATTCGGATTGAGCGATGCACTTGAGCTCATGGAAAAGCAGCAATTACAAGTAATTGCCACTGGGAAAGGAAAGGTTATTGCTCAGTCAATACAGTCTGGATCAGCTATACAGAAAGGACAAACCATTTATATCACCCTAGGAACAGTCATGAATTAAGATGCCAATACTACAAGACATATTATATAAAGTGAGCATCAAGTCTCTCGTTGGCAATACCAATGTAGCGGTAGACAATATTCAAATTGATTCTAGGCTGATCAAGCCGGGTGGCTGCTTTGTGGCTATTAAAGGCGTGTTGCAGGATGGAAATCAATTTATAGACAAGGCCATTGAAAATGGTGCCACTTCTGTAGTTTGTGTTGAACTACCTGCTGTCTTGGTTGAAGGCATTACCTATGTCATAACAACTGACGCAGCAGTTGCCGCCGGCATCATGGCACATGCATTTTACGGAGAGCCATCTCTTCATTTGAAGTTAGTTGGCGTAACTGGTACAAATGGCAAAACTACAATCGCCACATTGCTTCATAAATTGTTCATGGCCTTAGATTCAAAGAGTGGTTTAATTTCAACTGTGAACAATCAAATTGGTGAGGAAATTATTCCAGCTACCCATACAACACCGGATGTAATTAGCCTCAATGCTTTATTGAAAACCATGGTGGATGCCGGATGTAAATTTGCCTTCATGGAGGTAAGCAGCCACGCTGTTCACCAACAGCGAATTGCTGGACTTCAATTTACAGGTGCTGTGTTTTCAAACCTTACCCACGATCACCTTGATTATCACAAAACATTTGATGCTTATTTGAAAGTAAAAAAATCATTTTTTGATAAAATTTCTTCAGAAGCTTTTGCCATCTCTAACATGGATGACAAAAACGGTACTGTTATGTTGCAAAATACTGCAGCTGATAAGTTTTATTATAGCCTTAGGTCCATCGCTGATTTTAAAGGAAGGATTATTGACAACAGTCTCTCCGGCTTGCAAATGTTGATTAATGAACAAGACGTTCATTTCCGTTTGATTGGAGAATTCAATGCTTACAACCTATTGGCGGTTTATGCTACAGCAATTTGTTTAGGCGAAGACAAGCAAGAAGTGTTGACTGTATTAAGCAATTTAACAGGGGCTGAAGGCCGTTTTGATTATATGATTTCTCCAAAGGAAAATATCATTGGCATCATTGATTACGCACATACGCCTGATGCATTGTTGAATATATTGAGTACGGTTAAAAAATTACAAAAAGGTGGAGAGCAAATAATTACCGTTGTTGGATGTGGTGGTGATAGAGACAAAACAAAAAGAAAATTAATGGGCAATGCTGCGGCAACATTTAGCCACAAAGTAATTTTTACATCGGATAATCCACGCAGTGAAGATCCTAACTCTATTATAAAGGAAATGGCAGAGGGGTTAGACATACTGTTACAGAAAAAAGTTTTGTCGATTGTAGACAGAAGAGAAGCCATTAAAACAGCTGTGATGCTTGCCAGGCCTGAGGATATTATACTAGTAGCAGGAAAGGGGCACGAAAAATATCAAGAAATAAAAGGAGTAAAATTTCCTTTTGATGACAACAATATTTTGAAGGAATTTTTTAACGAACTCGATAAATAAAAATCAACACATGCTTTATCATTTGTTTCAATGGTTGCAGGGTGCAGAGGTTAAATTCCCAGGTATTGGATTGTTTCAATTCATTACATTCAGGGCATTACTCGCTATTTTATTGTCACTACTCATAACCCTTGTTTTTGGCAAAGCCATCATTAATTTTTTGCTGAAAAAACAAGTGGGTGAAAGCGTAAGAGAATTGGGGTTGGCTGGAGAAGAACAAAAGAAAGGGACTCCAACGATGGGTGGATTTATCATCCTTTTGGGCATTTTAATTCCTACCATTTTATTTGCAGACCTTGAAAAAGTATACATCAAATTGCTTTTATTGAGTACTGTTTGGTTAGGACTTGTTGGGTTTGTTGATGACTATCTAAAGCTCAGGGCAAAGAGACTTATTCAGAAGCAGGGCGCAACTTATAAGAAAGGGGATAAAGATGGGTTAGCAGGTTGGTTCAAGGTTGCAGGGCAAGTTGGATTAGGCATCATAATCAGTGCAACATTGCTGTTAAATGATAATGTAAAGGTGATGCGTGAATACAAAGGTAAAGTTAAGCCAGTTGGTGCAAGTGAAATAAAGTACCAGGGAAGTACCCGTTATTTTGTAAAAGCCAACGAACCAATTACCACCATCCCATTCATCAAAAACCATGAATTTAATTATGCAAAATTGTTGCCAGCATCGCTTCGCACTTATGGATGGGTTCTTTATATGTTGGTTATTATTTTCATCGTAACGGCAGTTTCAAATGGCGCTAATATTACAGATGGCTTAGATGGATTGGCTACTGGAGTTTCTGCCATCATAGGGGTTTGCCTGGCATTGTTCGCTTACGCCAGTGGGAATTTATTGTTGGCAGATTATCTCAATATCATGTACATCCCTAACCTAGGGGAAGTATCAATATTTATTGCAGCCATGATTGGCGCATGCATTGGCTTCCTCTGGTACAATACATTTCCTGCACAAGTTTTCATGGGAGATACAGGTAGTTTGGCTTTGGGTGGAATCATTGCATCGCTGGCAATTATGGTGCGAAAAGAGTTGATGATCCCGATATTTTGTGCTGTTTTCTTAATTGAAAATTTAAGTGTGATGCTTCAAGTTGGATACTTCAAATACACTAGAAAAAAATATGGAGAAGGTCGCCGCATTTTTTTAATGAGCCCATTGCATCATCATTATCAAAAGAAGGGTTTTCATGAAAGCAAAATAGCTGTGCGTTTTTGGATTGTTACGCTGTTGTTTGTTGTATTTGCCATCTTATCATTAAAAATTCGCTAAAACAAATCATCAAAAAGTGAAAAAGAAAATAGTCATACTTGGTGGAGGCGAAAGCGGGGTTGGTGCTGCATTACTGTGCAAGCAGCAAGGGTATGATGTATTTCTTTCTGATGGAGGTACATTGAAAGTTGTATATAAACAAGAACTCCACGATAATGGAATATTGTTTGAAGAAGGAACCCATTCTATCGAAAAAATATTGTCTGCAGATGAAGTGATGAAAAGTCCAGGTATTCCACATTCAAATGCTGTTGTTAAACGCATTATTGAACATAAGATTCCTATCATCAGTGAAATGGAACTTGCATATAGACACAAGGGCGTCAGTAAAATTATTGGCATTACTGGCAGCAATGGAAAAACAACCACCACTGCTTTGATATATCATATATGCAAGAATGGGGGACTAGATTGTGCGCTGGTAGGCAACATAGGAACTTCTATCACCAAGCAAATTGCGTTGTATCCAAAGCCTTATTATGTTGTTGAAATAAGCAGTTTTCAATTGGATGATATTAATTTATTCAGGCCTGATATTGCCATACTTACAAATTTAACTGAAGATCACCTTGACAGGTATGACCACAATTTTGAAAATTACATAACATCCAAATTCAACATCGTTAAAAACCAAACCGAGCAAGATTTTTTTATATATAACGCAGATGATCCCGTAACCTTAAAATATTTAAATCAATTCCCATTTCATTCTAAACCATTACCGATAAGTATGAATAACGAACAACCAGACGGGGCTTTTATTAAAAACAATTACATGAATGTAACAAGAGGAGAAGGACTTACAATGAGCATATATGATTTTGCCCTCAAAGGGAAGCACAATCAATACAATACAATGGCTGCGTCAGTCGCAACATCTGTTTTGGGTATTAGAAAAGAAAAAATTAGGGAATCCGTTTCAACTTTTGAAGGAATTGAACACCGATTGGAGAATGTGGCTACAGTGCGTGGCATACTTTTTATCAACGATTCTAAAGCTACAAATGTAAACAGTACTTGGTATGCATTAGAAAATATAGATAGGCCAGTTACTTTGATCCTCGGTGGTGTTGATAAAGGGAATGATTATGAATTGCTAAAGGATTTGGTTGAAGAAAAGGTTCAACGCATAATATGCATGGGCCTGCACAATGAAAAAATACACGAAGCTTTCGGAGATATTGTTGCTGAAATGATTGATGTTACCAGTGCTCAAGAAGCTGTATTTGCTGCGTACAAACATTCAAAAAAGGGTGATGTTGTTTTATTGAGTCCTGCTTGTGCCAGCTTCGACCTTTTCAAAAATTATGAAGACAGGGGTAATCAATTCAAAGAAGCCGTTAAAGCACTTTAAAATAATGCAAGAAGAAAAAATACATATAAAAGAATTTTCACCAAGGTCAATATTCCGACACGTTCAAGGCGATAGGAGTATTTGGGCTATTGTGGTGATTCTCACCATGATGAGTTTATTGGTTGTGTACAGCAGCACTGGCACTCTTGCTTATAAGTTGTCGAGGAGTCCTGAATCTTATTTGTTGAAACAAATTTTATTTGTAGTATTTGGTGCAGGCATCATTTATTGCGCACACATCATTAAATATTCAGTGTATTCAAATATTGCAAAAATTCTTTTCATCATTTCGATTCCTTTGTTAGTATATACTTTGTTTTTTGGAACCAATATAAATGATGCAAGTAGATGGATCAAACTCCCAATTATCAACCTAACTTTTCAGACTTCTGATCTTGCGAAACTCGCTTTGTTTATGTATCTCAGCAGAAAATTGAGTAAACATAAGGATACCATAAAAGACTTTAAGAACGGATTTCTTCAACTTATTTGGCCCATTGCATTAATATGTATTTTGATTGCACCAGAAAATCTCTCAACTGCCTTGCTAACAGGTGCAACCAGTTTAGTTTTATTATTTATTGGAAGAGTTAGCTTAAAGCATATAGGGTTGGTTCTGTTGGTGGCAGCAATTCCTGTTCTCATTCTCATCGGAATTGCAAAGTCATATTATAACGAAGTTGAAGGTAAGTCAGAGCCGCTTCCAAACTTCCTAACCAAAGGAAGGGTTGAAACATGGGTTAACCGTATGCAAAGTTTTATGTATGCAGATAAAGCAGAATCTTCCTATCAAGTTCAGCAAGCTAAGATAGCCATTGCAAAGGGTGGCTGGACAGGCTTAGGACCTGGAAATAGTCAAGCAAGAAATTTCCTGCCGCACCCTTATTCAGATTTTATTTATGCCATTATCATAGAAGAGTATGGACTACTGGGTGGTTGTACTGTCTTGTTTATTTACTTGTTCTTTTTATTTCGATGCATTCGCATCATGAAAAAATGTCCATACGCTTTTGGTGCTTTTTTATCACTCGCCTTGAGTTTTACCTTGGTGATACAAGCATTGACGAACATGGCTGTTAATGTCAATCTACTGCCTGTTACTGGCGTTACGTTGCCATTAATATCGATGGGGGGAAGCTCGTTCTTTTTTACCTGCGTTTCTATCGGAATTATTTTAAGTGTTGCAAGGAATGTTGAATCTATTGAAGGTGAAGCAGCCAATCATAAACCTAATGAAGTTGTAAATTCATGAAACTAAACAGCATTATAATAGCAGGTGGGGGCACGGGTGGACATATCTTCCCAGCAATATCTGTTGCCAATGCTTTGCGCAAGATCAATCCTTCCATTAAAATCCTTTTTGTTGGTGCTAAGGGGAAAATGGAAATGGAAAAAATTCCAGAGGCCGGCTTTGAAATAAAAGGTCTTGATATAGCGGGTTTCAACAGGAGCAAACTATGGGTTAACTGGAGTCTTCCATTCAAATTGATCAGCAGTTTCATTGCAGTAAAAAAGATATTCAAAGAGTTTAAGCCAGATGCTGTTTTTGGTGTAGGCGGATACTCAAGTTTTCCAGTATTAAAATATGCACAAAGCAAAGGTGTTTCAACATTCATTCATGAGTCAAATTCCTTTGCTGGAAAATCAAATATCATGCTTGGTAAAAAAGCAGATTTCGTGATGGTTGCCACTGATAACATGTACAAATTTTTCCCTGCCAATAAATTATTTATTTCAGGAAATCCTGTTCGATCTGAAATAGCCCATTCTACTGTTCTGAAGGAAGAAGCCATGGAATTCTTTGGCATGAAAATAGGCAAACCAACCGTTTTGGTTGTTGGTGGAAGTTTGGGGGCTCGAAGTATCAATTCAGCCATTGCCAACAACATTCAAAAACTTTTATCAGTCGGTTTACAAGTTATTTGGCAAACGGGGAAAGGGAATTTAAGCATTGTTGCAGCAGAAGTTAAGGGGAAAAAAGAACTTTGTGTTTCCGAATTCATTGCTAAAATGAATTATGCGTATACAGCAGCAGACCTTGTTGTATCCAGGGCTGGGGCCATTGCGCTTGCTGAAATTTGCGCCATGAAAAAGCCTTCTGTATTGGTTCCATACCCACATGCCGCCGAAAATCACCAAACAGTAAATGCTTCTGTGCTTGTAAATAATGATGCAGCATTGATGGTTTCTGATGCAAATGCAGATACTGAATTGATTGAAATAATTATAAAACTTATGAGTGATACAAACAAACTCCAAGCTTTTGGTGAAGCTGCTGGTAAATTGTTTGTGCCTGATGCCGATATGCTTATTGCAAAAAAAATAATCGAAACAATTGAACATAAAAATGGGTAGGATACTGAACATAGAAGATATCAAGAAAGCCTATTTCATTGGCATTGGAGGCATTGGCATGAGTGCTCTTGCTCGCTTCTTCCATGCCCGTGGCGTAGAAGTTTCTGGGTATGATAAAAGTCCAACCGCCCTTACTTCAACCTTGGTTCAAGAAGGCATGGCTGTTACTTTTACCGATGACGTATCCATGTTTCCATCAGCGCTTGATGTTGTTGTTTATACACCTGCCATTCCAGCCGACAATAAATTATACATACACTGCAAGGAAAGTGGATTGAACCTTATAAAGAGAAGTGATTTACTGCAACTCGTTTCTCGTGATACGTTTAATATTTGCATTGCTGGTACGCATGGTAAAACAACCATCAGTACCATGGTAGCGCACATCTTAAGGCATAGTGGTTATGGTTGCAACGCATTTCTAGGTGGTATTGCCACTAATTATGGCACCAATTTCTGGAGCAATGCTCGTCCGGTTTGTGTTATTGAAGCTGATGAATACGATAGGAGTTTTCTCAAGCTGCATCCCAATGTTATCGCCATTTCATCCATGGATGCGGATCATTTAGATATCTATGGCACCGCAGCAGAAATGGAGAAATCATTTATTGAATTCACAGGAAATTTAAAGGATGGTGGTTTGTTGATGACAAGAAAGGGCCTAAAGCGTGAAAACGATTTAACAGCTATTCACCACATAACCTATCAATTGCAAAATCAAGAAGCTACTGTTTATTGCACCGATTTGACAATTGTTGATGGTTCTTATTGCTTTGATGTTGAAGGAAATGGGTGGACTTTAAATGGCTTGAGGTTGAACATGGGCGGCATGCACAATGTTGAAAATAGCCTTGTGGCAATAGCCATTGCCAAATACTTGGAAATCGACAATGAAAAAATCAAATTGGCATTGGATGCTTTTCAAGGAGTAAAAAGACGTTTTGAATTTATAGTGAAGTCAGACAGCCATGTATATATTGATGATTATGCACATCATCCTGAAGAGCTAAGGGCCTTGATTACTGGCGTTAGAGCCTTGTATCCTGATCAACCAATAACCATTGTGTTTCAACCACATTTGTTTTCAAGAACGCGCGACTTCTCTATCGAGTTTGCAGAAAGTCTTGATTTGGCTGATGAAATTTTGTTGTTGCCAATTTACCCTGCACGTGAGTTGCCGATTGAAGGGGTTTCTAGCGAGATGATTGCCAAACTTATGAAGAAAAATGTTCAACTCATCCATAAAGAAGATGTGATAAATCAATTGAATGAATCAAAGCCAAGGCTTTTAGTAACGGCAGGTGCTGGAGACATAGATAAGTTGGTTCAAGTAATAAAAGAAAAAATGATTTTAGCATGAGGATCGATAAAAGAAAAATATTACATATACTCGGTATAGTTGTCTGGTTGATGATTGGCACTGGTATTATAACACTGCTGGTAAGTGCCATCAAAAAAGAGACCGCTACAACCTGTAAAGAAGTGCTTATTTCTTTTATAGATAAGAAAGATTATCGCATGGTTAGTGAACAGGAAATATTTTCTGCATTGTGGCCTGGTGAGAAAAATAAATTTCCAAAAAATCAGATTGCAGGTGACTTTGATTTATACAAATTAGAAAAGCAATTAGAAAAAAATCCTTGGATACTTTCTGCAGATCTATATTTTGATCAAAAGCAAAAAATGCACATTGATGTTGAGCAACGTCAACCAATTGCGCGGGTATTTACACCAGCAGGGAACTCATATTTTATGGATGAAGAATTTTTTGTTCTTCCCTTAAAAAGCAATGACATTATATCATTGCCAGTGTTTACAAATTTTTATTTTAATACTACAACTGTATCAAAAAACGACTCAATGGTATTGGCTCGAGTGGCATCATTGTCTTCTTTTATCTTATCGGATCCTTTTTGGATGGCGCAGATTGAAGCGGTGAATATCAATGCTGACAATAGTTTCGAGCTAACACCTCAAGTTGGAAATCATGTTGTCATGTTAGGCGACAGAAGTGATTGGAGTAATGTTTTCACCAAGTTGAAAACTTTTTATCAATACATCAATACAGAAAATGCTTGGAACAAATACACTAAAATTGATCTTCAGTTTAAGAATCAAATTATAGGTGTCAGAAACAATTCAGTGAGGTATGGAGTAGACAGTCTAGGTGTTTTAGGAATTGAAAAAATAAAATTGGATTCAGCAATAACGCTCAAAGTATCACTTGTTAAAGAGGTTCCTGTTAAAACAAAAACGCACAAACAAGCTACTAAATCTTTAAAGGTTACTAAACCAAAAGCATTGATGCCAGCACAAAAAAATAAAAATAAATAGACATGGAAAATACCAGCCATAAAATTTTAACAACATTTGATGTTAACCCAAATAAAGATAACGTTATGAGTAATGAACAGCCAATTATTGTAGGCCTTGACATTGGAACCACAAAGATCGCCGCTATAGCAGGTAGGAAAAATGAATTTGGAAAACTTGAAATACTAGGGTTCGGATTGGCTAACAGCAGTGGCGTTCAACATGGCATGGTTTTAAACATCGATCAAACAATCCGTGCCATCGAAACAGCCCTCAAGAATTGTTATCAATCAAATCCTGCATTGGAAATCAACGAAGTTTATGTTGGTATTGCCGGTCACCATATCAAGAGCCTTCAAACACGCGGTGATATCGTAAGGCGATCTACTGATGATGAAATCAAACAATCAGAAATAGATCAATTGGTAGCAGATCAATACAAAACATATATTCCCGCGGGTGATCAAATAATAGACGTAATTCCACAAGAATTTACTGTTGATAATTTTCAAAATATCGCTGATCCCATAGGATATACAGGCGTTAAAATTGGGGCTAATTTTCACATCATCACTGGAGATAGAAATGCCATCAGAAACATCAATAGGAGTGTAGAAAAAACCGGACTAAAAGTTAAAGACCTTGTATTGCAACCACTCGCATCTTCTGCTGCAGTTATGAGCGAGGAAGATGTAGAAGCAGGAATTGCTATTTTAGACATCGGTGGCGGAACTACAGACCTTGCCGTATTTTACGAAGGAATTCTTAAACATACTGCTGTAATTCCTTTTGGTGGAGAAAATATCACGACGGACATAAAATTAGGCTTGGGTGTGATGAGAACACAAGCGGAACAAATGAAAATACAGTTCGGCAGCGCCTTGGCCGACGAAGCACAAAACAACGCCTTTATTAAAATTCCAGGATTAAGGGGTATGCCATCAAAAGACATAAGCGTAAAAAACTTGGCGGGAATTATACAAGCCAGGATGAGCGAGATTTTGTCTTTCGTTACTTTTCATCTTAAGCAAGTTGGATTAGATAGCAAAATGCTCAATGGAGGCATCGTTTTAACGGGTGGAGGTGCTCAATTGAAACACTTGATTCAGTTAACAGAGTATGCAACAGGTTTGAATGCACGAATTGGATTGCCAAATGAACATTTAGCCGTAAATCATTTCCCCGGCTTAGAAAAACCCATGTACTCAACTTGCATAGGATTGATTCTTAAAGGTTACAGCGTTTACGAAAATAACCTTAACAGGTTGTATACAGAACAAAAGCGAGCAGGAATTAAAACACCTGTTTTAAACCCCGAAGTTGAAGAAGTTGTTGAAATTGGATCTGAAGAAAAAATCCAAGGAAGAAAAACATTGTCGCATTTTATGAATTCAATCAAAGACGGACTCATAGACCTTTTTAAAGAAGATTCTGATAGAACCTTAGAAGGAACCAAATAAAAAATCACACATCAATAATATAAACTAACCCCCATTATTTTTTACTAACCACCTTAAAACAATCAACATGATACATTTCGATTTACCCAAAGAACAATCATCCATCATCAAAGTAATTGGTGTGGGCGGCGGCGGAAGCAATGCTGTAAGCTATATGCATAGCCTTGGTATCACAGGCGTAGACTTTATGTTATGCAATACAGATTCACAGGCCCTGGCATCAAGCCGGGTTCCTAATAAAATACAACTCGGTCCCTCTTTAACACAAGGCCTAGGCGCAGGTGCTAACCCCGAAATTGGCAAACAAGCAACTGAGGAAAGTTTAGACGAAATCCGTAAAATACTAGAGGTTAATACAAAAATGGCTTTTATTACCGCTGGTATGGGCGGTGGCACAGGTACCGGTGGCGCTCCAATCATTGCAAATATCTGCAGAGAAATGGGTATACTCACTGTTGGGATAGTAACAACGCCTTTTTCTTATGAAGGGAAAAAAAGACTCCAATATGCAAACCTGGGTATAGAAGAAATGAAATCTTGTGTAGACACACTGCTCGTTATAAGTAATGATAAATTACGCCATCAGTTTGGAAACCTTACTATGAGTGCCGCTTTGTCTACAGCGGATAACGTTTTGGCAACAGCTGCTAAATGTATTACAGATGTAATCAATACTACTGGGCAAATAAACGTTGATTTTGCTGATGTATGCACTGTTATGCGGAATGGCGGTGTTGCCATTCTTGGAAGCTCCCGTGCTAGTGGCGATGATCGGGCTCAAGTCGCTATTGAACAGGCATTGAATTCTCCATTATTAGACGATAACAATATTAGTGGTGCTAAATGGGTGTTGATCAATATCAATTCAAAACGTGGTGACAACGAATTTACCATGGATGAGGTGGATACTATTCAACAATACTTGCTCACTATGGCTGGTCCTGATACTGATATCATTCTGGGTTTAGGTTATGATGATTCTCTTGGCAATGAAATAGGTATCACCATCATCGCTACGGGGTTTGATCAAAAGTCAGCAACCGTTAGCAACCAATTGCACGAGAAACTAACACCCAAAGATGACAAAGTTGTTTTTACGCTAGACATGCAGGCAAAAGTGGATGAACAACAAGCAAAAACAACTGTTCTTCCAGATCTTTCCAGTCAACCTGAAGAAGTTAAAAAGTCTTCGCTCCAACAAATTGATTTCACACCAACATTGGTGGTAAAAGATAAAATCGAAACACCTTTGGTGAATGAATTCCCTTCGGAAGATGGTCCCATTGTTTTTGAGTTAGATTTAAATTATGTTGAACCACCGGTTAGAATTGAAAAGCAAATAGAAGCGCCTAAACAACAAACATCCCCATTACCCAACTCAAATCCTGTAACCTCTGTTGAAGGCAAAAAATCATCTTCCGGTTCTGCTGGGTTTTTGGTTAGGCCTTCTGTAATTTATTCAACACCAGAAACACCTTCAAGCATTAACCCAATAACCCAAGAAAATGTTCCTGCATTGCCTAAAGAAGAAATACCAGAGGTTAAGAAAGCAGACGAAGAATTAAATGAGGGGATGCAATTGGTTTTTAAAGAAGAGGTTAAAGAAGTTACACCCGTGTTTCAATACCTTCCCGTAGAACTTCCAAAAACCAATCCTTTCAACTCATTTGATGAATCAGAAGCACAAAAAGTAAAAGCAGATGAAAGATTATACAAATTGAGAAACCTGTCCTATAATTTTAATTCTGCAGACCCAAATAATGAATATGAAAACACTCCTGCTTATGTAAGGCATAATTGGCAATTTAACAATCCGAACCACGCAACCATTGAAAAGTTTTACAGCAGTTACGCTGTAGGTACAGACGATAATAACGTTGCTCATCTCAGTACTATTAATACTTTCCTCGAAGGGAAAAAACCGGATTAATGAAAAGCCAATAAAAAAACAAAGCCTTGGAACTCTTTCCAGGGCTTTACTTTTTATTTGCAGTCGCAATTGTTGTTTATTCACCCTAATTTTGTAGAAAATTTCACAATGCCAACAGTATTGATCACCGGTGGAACAGGAATGATTGGAACCGCTTTAAGCAGACACCTGCTTCAACAAGGATATGATGTGATCATTCTTTCAAGAAACCCCATCCAAACTGCTTCCAATTATCGCGCAAGCGCTCAACAAAATAGTTTCAGACCCAGCGGCAATATTTTTTATGCCAAATGGGACACAGAAAAAATGATGATAGATGCCCAAGCTATCGCCAAAACAGACTATATCGTGCACTTGGCAGGTGAAGGCGTTGCTAAAAAGAGGTGGACGAAAAAACGAAAGGAAGAAATCAGGCAAAGCAGAACTAAATCAAGCGAGCTTCTTTTTCATTGCCTCTCCACACAACCCAATAAAGTAAAAGCCGTAATTAGCGCCTCTGCCATAGGTTGGTATGGACCTGATGCCGGTAAAGTTTTTACCGAAGATGATCCTGCTGCTGCTGACTTCCTCGGACAAACATGCTTAGCTTGGGAAGAAAGTATCAATAAGGTTACAAACCTCAACAAACGATTGGTTAAACTTCGCCTGGGGATCGCTTTGAGTAATGAAGGTGGTGCCTTGGTTGAATTCAAAAAGCCTGTACGCTTGGGTGTTGCTGCTGTTTTGGGTTCCGGTAAACAAATGGTAAGCTGGGTGCACATTGATGACCTTTGCAGGGCTTTTATTCACGCCATTGAAACACCCGAAATGGAAGGGGTTTTCAATTTAGCAGCTCCAAATGTTGTTTCAAACAAAGAACTTACCTTAGGCATTGCCAAATCCATGAACGGTAATTTCTTCATACCTATTCCGGTACCTGCTTTCCTCCTGAAAATCATAATGGGTGAAATGAGCGTAGAAGTCTTGAAAAGCACTACGGTTGACTCCTCCAAACTACAATCGTCTGGGTTTAATTTCATCTATCCTCAAGTAGATTCCGCCTTGCATCACCTCATTGGGTGATTTTCACTAGGATGATAGGGTAACTTGAAATTCATCAATAACCAATTTGTAGGTGACCCCGATTTGAATGGCCACATTTTCCTTCTCATGACTGATGGGAAAGCCAAAGCATTTTGGATATTTATATTCTTCAACGGCTTCATGAATTATCTGATATGCAGTCTTTCCAAAGGTCCTTTCTGTGTCCTTGTTATCCGTAAACCCTCCCACAACAAGCCCCTTCAACTTTTTCAACAGTCCTGCCCTTTTCAATTGCAACATCATCCTGTCGATATTGTAAAGCTGCTCTCCGATGTCTTCAATGAATAAAATCTTTCCTTTTGTGTCAATCTGAGCATTCGTACCTATCCCATGCGCTAACAAACATAGATTACCGCCTACCATAGCCGCTTTTGCTGTTCCAAGTGTATTCAACTCATGCGCTTTGCTGAAATACACTACTGGCTTGCCTTCCAGCGTATCTTTCAGTGACAAAGTATACCTGCTTTCACCTTCTTCAACATTAAAAGCACCTGCCATTGGGCCATGTATACTCGAAATTTTCAATTGCTGATGCATATAACCATGTAGCACCGTAATATCACTAAATCCTACAATCCATTTTGGATTTTTTTTGAAATTTTTCCAGTTGATTTGATCTAGAATTTTTGTTGTTCCATACCCACCCCTTCCAAAAATGATTGCTTTGATTTGGTCATTGTCGAGCATCTGCTGAAAATCGTTCAGCCGCTCTTCATCCGTTCCTGAAAAATAGTTAGTTGATTTTCCGCCCAAGGTTTTTCCTTTGACTACCTTGTAACCCCATTTTTTTAATGTTTTGATGCAGGAAGTTGCATTTTCTAAGGGCATGTATCCAGCTGGACAAACAATTCCTATAGAATCACCGGGTTGTAAATATGGAGGTTGTTTC
>Ga0209550_10000227_pt1 | contig 50223 bp, 59 predicted proteins | sample LauGreSuBDMM15SN_2_FD_187567 | JGI IMG/M metagenome (GOLD analysis project Ga0209550, IMG submission 187567) | Freshwater lake microbial communities from Lake Michigan, USA - Su13.BD.MM15.SN (SPAdes) (version 5) | ecosystem: Environmental > Aquatic > Freshwater > Lake | place: Lake Michigan...
CGCAGCGAGCGTGTGAGGTTGTAGCCTGACGGACTACTTGAACCCATTATCGGAAACATTATGCAACCGCCTGCGAGATACCTTGTTGAAATAATGAAGTGCCGTCTGAGCGAAACGTAAAGAAGTCCTTTGCCGCTGCCGCTGTTGACAGAGTAGGTGCAGTACCGTTAACCCACTTAAACACAGCATTCCATGTCAGCGTATTAGACCCAGCGTTTTGAATCACGCACAGCGAGTAGAACCCGCCGTTGACTAAACCCGTTGGCGCACCCACTGTGCGGTTCGACGAGACAAATGTGAACGTAGCTGTCTGGCTTGTGGTTGTTGCCCACGCAATTGTTGCGGCATCAGTCAGCGTAGTTGTAGGCGCATATCCTGTTCCTGTAACGGAAACTAGACCGTTTGTAGGTACAAGAGCGATAACACCAGTCGTATCCGCCGTAACGGTATACGCGGTTCCAGATGTAGTGCCTGCGGAGATTGTTGACATTTAAAGTACCACCCAAGTTGAACCAGACGATACAGTAACCGTGACACCTGAGTTTATAGTGATTGGTCCTGCGCTCATGCCATTGTAGTTTGTACCGATAGTGTAGTTAGCCGCAATAATCGAAGAGTTAACCGTGATGCCGTTGCTTGATACCATCGCAGTAGACTGCAACTCGCCTGTGCTTGGCTTGTATAGTAGGTTTGCATTGCCCGTAAAGATTGTAGACACCGAACCGCTTGTGGCAGAAGCAAAGGTTGGAAATAGGTTACTTGCCGTCGTTGTGTCGTTAGACAGCGTTACGCCGCCCGCAGGGGTAGACCATGTAGGTGCGCTTGCGCCGTTTGACGTTAAGACCTGCCCTGCTGTACCCGCAGCAGATAGAGCAAGAGCAGATGCAGTTGAGTAAGGAACCGCCCCCGCTACAGCCGTTAGTGCAGCGTTCGTGCCGCCGTTGGCTAGAGCTAAGATGCCCGCAAGAGTCACCGCACCAGTAGTCGCAGTGTTTGGCGTAAGACCCGTGGTGCCCGCAGAGAAGGAGTTAGCGGCAGATGCCTTGCTTGCAATGACCTGCACCACGCCCGAGCTATCTTCGTAGAAGAGCTTGCCGTCGTTGTTGTTCAGCGCTAACTCGCCGGGCTCTAAGTTGGCAGCCGTGGGCACAGCCGCCGCGGTCGTCGAGAGGTAAAGTTTGATTGGGGTAAAGCCGCTTTGAGCCATTAGAACGTCCCTCCTGAGATACCACCCGTAGCAGTCAGTGCGCCCGTAGATGGAACAAATGATAATTTAGTTGATGTGACTTTTTGTGGCAGGTTGCCGGTGTTAGCAGTAACCCAAGTTGGGTACACAGCGACCGCTGTTGCGGCGTCATCTGTGATTGCGGTGTTCGTTGCGTTTGTAGCCGAGCCAACCACTAAACTTGACTGACTTGCCCAAGTGGGTGACGCAGCACCAGCAGAGAGTAATACCTCGCTTGATGTGCCTGCCGCAGAAAACGCATACGCCGTGCCTGTACCGTAGCCAATTCCACCATTAGTCGGCGTGGCGGTTGAGTTTGTCCCGCCGTTTGCAATTGGTAGCGTCCCAGTCACGCCTGTAGTCAGCGGCAAACCCGTTGCATTCGTTAGGGTGCCAGAGCTTGGTGTGCCGAGTGGACCGCCATCGTTTAACATCCGCGTCCACACGCCCGCGTGAGCAAAATACATCGCCCCATCTGCATGAGAGTGAGCTATAGCGCCGTGATAAGTCGAGGCGCTAGGAAACGCAGCTTGGTTGGCGTAATAAAAAGGGATGACGCTACTGACACCCGGCGCGGTAATTGCACCGTCATCAGCGACAGTGACAAGCGAGTTTTGTACAATTTTTCCAGTTGTGCCGTCATACCTTGTAATTGCGTTGTCTGTCGCAGAGGCTGGGCCAGACACATCGCCAGCGCCCGCAGGGGTAGACCAAACGCCATCGCCTCGCCAAAACGTAGTGGCAGACGCAGAGGTTCCTGAGTTAAGGTTCGTCACAGGAAGATTGCCTGTGACACCCGTGGTCAACGGAAGCCCAGAAGCGTTGGTCAAAGTGCCGCTTGATGGCGTACCTAATGCGCCGCCATTTACAACAGGTGAGCCAGCAGTACCCACGTTGACTGCTAATGCAGCAGCTACACCAGTGCCCAAGCCTGTAATTGAACCAACCGCAGGGGTGACGGTGACGTTACTCGCAACAGTCAGTTGACCTTGAGCGTTAACCGTAAAGGTTCCGACCTGAGTTGCAGAGCCGTAAGACGCAGCCGTAACCGCAGTGTTAGCAATCGAGATCGTGCCCGTAGAGGTGATCGGACCACCCGTCAAGCCCGTGCCCGTCGCAATTGAGGTGACGCCTGAACCTGCAGCAAAGGAGTTCCAAGAGCCGTTGTAACCCTCAAACAAACCTGTGTCTAAGTTGAGCCTGAACGCGCCAACAGCGCCTGCGCGTTGCGCGGTCGTTCCACTTGGCACCTGCACGGCTGCGGTGCCCGGCAGCACTGGGTCTGACGCAATCGCAATGATTGGGTTACCGCTCGAGCCGTCGCCACTTGTGACTACAATTTGACTCGCTGTGCCTGTGATCGTGAGCGGTGTGAGCGCCGCACCGTTAACTGCTAATAACCCAGTTCCTGTCGTGTTTGCAAGAACTAAGGGCAAGCCGCTCAAAGAGAGCGTTGGGTTACCACTTACTCCGCTACCGTTAGTCAGGGACAGCCCAGAACCGCTCACAACGAACGATCGTGCTGTGATGGTATTAGCAGCAGTCTTAACGACGATACCTGTGCCAGCGCTCTCTAACGAAGCCGCAGTGCCATTGAAGGCGATTGTGTAAGAACCTTGCGCACCACCGTCAGTGATACCAAGCCCGACACCAGTTGAGAAGTACCGACTGTTGGACAAAGTTGTTTGCAAGCCAACAGTTAAAAATGTCTGCGTGAGCGACGGGCTCGACGTAATTGCAGAGACAGTCGTTTGAACCGTTAATCCGTTCTGGACGACAGGCACTAGCTCAGTGCCGGTGATGGCCTGAGCTGCGGGAAGGGCTGTGATCCTGACATCTGCCATGTTAAGGACTCAATATATCTAAATTACCGTCATTCGGCGTATTCGCTTGCTCAGTTGCGATCCCGACATCGTCTTCGTTCTGTATGTCAGGGTCAAGGATGATGTTGTTATGCGTCTGCGCAACATCCTCATCTGGGCGAGGAAAACGTAAGCTAATCTTTTCAGACTGCCTTGCCGGCAACCTATATGGGTCAAACTGGTCACTACACGATTCAGAGCAAACCTTTATAGCGGGTATGTTGCCGTCTGCACGCATGTCGCTATAAGCTCTTTTCATCTTGCATCGATCGCATATGAAAACACTCAAACTACTGTTGCCAATTGTATCAAGGAAGCGGGGCATTTTATACCCCCTTACCGAGTGTACATGCTGATATTCGGGCTAATCATAATGGGTGACTTGTCGCGGTTCTCATTCTGCGCCAGCATGAAGTGCTTCTCGTACTGCTGCTCAAGGTACGTTATACGCGCGGCATCAACTTGCGGCAACTCCAACGCCATCTGGTGCGCCAAGCCGTTTTGAATCGCCATGTAAAAGTACTGCGGGATCTCGATCTCGCCGCTCAAATCACCAACGTCTTGGATGTACCTGTTCAGCCAGAGCTCGAGCTGCGGGCTGATGTTGTCAGGCACTGGCCAGACTTCCATGTTCGGCTGCGGGATCGTGCGATTGAACCAGTACTGAAGGGGTCGCAGCGCTGTAAACGAACGATTAGGCAGCGAGCTGTAATCGTCACGATTCATGCGCGACATGTTAATTGACATTGGCATCGTGCCAAATACAACCTGATAGAACCCCATATTGACGCCCGCAGTCTGCTGGATACGCCAAAAAGGCGCTGTCTCAGAGGGGTCAAGGTCGTAATAAATCCAAGTGCCAGATGCCCACGTCTCTGCGCCGGGTGCGTAGACCGTCACCCAAGTCGTGCCGTCCATTGAGTACTGCAGATTCACGGTCACAGAACCTGACACCGCAGGCAAGATACCGATCGTGCTGATGTAGACAGGACTGCTCGTGCCGTTTGCAATGCCGATAGAGCCCGTGTTGTTGCTCAGTTGACATATCAGGTCACCTACGCCGTTAAATGCGTTTAGGGTGGTGCCTGACGTGCTGTTGGCACCCGTACTGATGTTAGTGAGCGTGCGGTAGTTGGCGTTGAGCACGTCAACCGTGCCCACGGGCAAAAAGTACTCGTACTTGTTTGGTTGCAGACCAACGATGACTTTGTTGATCGCCCAGTAATTGACGCCGTAGTTGCTCAGGCTCGAGAGCAGGTAATACAGGCTCTCCTTAGCGGCTTGCACCTGCTCGACAGTCAGCTCCTCGGCGAGCTTACCCGCACGGCGTGCGCCGTGATCGATGAGCTGTTGAACCGAGATCGTAGTCTGAGAGACTGTGCCGCTGGTTGACATTAAAAGTTCCTAAACGATTTGACTTTTGCTTTGATACTCTTTGGCTGCGCCACAAACTGCTTACCTGCCGCCTTACCTGCTCGCTTTGCCTTGGTTGTGGCTGCGTATTCAGCAGAAGATAATGCCTTAATCGCCTTCTCTGGCAAGTACCGCTCACCCGTTTTCGAGGATTTTTTACCAGACTTTGTAGTCCACTTCTGTTCGCCCCAAGCCTTCAGAGATTGCTGAGGCTTCTTAATCACGGTAGCCTCCGCCTGCGTCTTTGTACTTCTTTGCCACTAACTGCGCCTTGCGAGCGCTCCACTGCCCAGCGCCAGTGCCTTGTACAGCAGCCGACTTTACTTGAGAAACGATGCGCTTGCGCAAGTCAGGCTTGGTGTAATTCCCCGCCGCATTGACGGAGCCACCCTCTTTCTTTGCCAACATCATCTTCTCAACCATCGCCACTCGCTGTGGCTTCGTTGTAACCTTTTTTATGATGTTCTTGCGTACAGCAGAGGTCTGATTTTTTTCGTAAAAACCAGCCTTATCTAGCGCCTTCTTGGTGACCGCTTTGGGATTTTTGGGTGCAGAGGGCATTAGCATTTCCACCTTTTAAGTGAGGCGGCTTTGCGCGTGGGCTTGCCGCTCTCGTCTTTCATCGGGCCGGGCATCCCCGACATTCTGGCGCAAAATGATTTCTTGCGAGCGCCGCCTTCTGGCTGTGGAGCTTTTAAGTTTGACCCTGTTGCCGCGTTCATCTTTGCACGCCCCTTGGCGGTCAATCCTGCGCCTTGGCTTGTGGGTAACTTCTCGCCACGACCGACTGACAGAGATACGCCGCCAGACTTCATCTTCTTATCGGCTTTAACAAACTCTTTGCCGACCTTCTGAGGCACACCGCCGAATCCACCCTTAGTGTGAGCAGCGGCCTGCATCAAGCGTTTTTGGGCAGGTGATTTGGTAGGCATGATTAGTTTGTAGGGTTCACATAATGCTTTTGCATCTCTAAGATGATTGTGTACGAATCACCTGCAGATCCATCTAAGGTTGTGAATGTAATCACTCCTGTTTTACCAGCCCCAGCATTATTCCACAAACCACCAAAGCTAGAAAAGTCTACGGTGTAGAATGAGGTTTGAGGAACAGTGCCAATAACCACAGGTGCCGTAGCCGCCCAATTTAATTGAACCTCTAAGCCGTGAGTCATGGCAGTTATTTTTAAAATGCTTACAGCGTCACAAGCACCTCCTGCGTTTGAAGGTAAAAGTGCAGAAGGCGTAACCTTTGCCACAGCGGATTCGTTCTCCGTTGCGCTCATGGTGGCGTAAAACTTCATAATAGCGACGCGCTCGCCATCAAACAGCGTCTGCGAGGTTGCAGTAATAGCCATGTCAATCTCCAAAAAGCAAGATGGGGCGACCTTAGCCGCCCCGTTTTATTACTAGCAGTTGCCTTTTTTCATCGCCTTGAAGCCGCCACCGTCTTTGCACGCCATCACAGCATGACCGCCGTCTTTGTACTTCTGCACGACACCGCCGGTTGCGTACTTCTGCACAACGCCACCAGTTGCGTACTTAGGCATACCGCCAGTTTTAAGACCCTTGTGAGCCTTAGACGCTGGCTTGTCCTCATGAGTCATCAACTCTTTTTTGATGCCCTTGATCTGGCGCTCTTCTTTCATGTGCATTGCTTTGCCTTCAACTTCGCCGCCTTTCTTGCGCATCATCGGGGCTCTTGCACCCTGAGCCATCGCGGCCTCGAGCATTGCTGCGCGAGGATCAGGACGACGACCCATTGCTGGGCGACCCATCGCGGGACGCGAGGGCATGGCACGACTACCCATTGGCATAGAAGCTGCAGCTAAGGGACCAGCGGGCATTGTGCCGCCCATGGCCATCTTAGTCTTGCCGCCTTTCTTCATACCCATGCCTGAGTCGCCGTAAGGCATCATGGCACCGCCCATGTTCATCTTCTTTGTCTTACCACCGTGTTTGGCAGCAAAGGCAGGTATTTTTTTACCGTCTTTCATTACCATCGGCATGCCGCCTTTCTTCATGCCCTTACCGGCCTCGTCAACTGAGGGCTCGGTTGACTTCATCATCTTCATCTCTTTGAAACCCATGATCTACCCCTTAGGCTTGTGTGACGCCGAGAGCGCCAGTACGGGTTGAGTTCGGACCAACAGCGATCGCTGGTAACAAGATTCCCATTACGGTGCGAACAATACCATTTGACGCAGTGGCAGGCACATAAGTCCCACGCACGTCGCCTGTGGTGGTCGTTGCGGTTGCAGTGTCAGCGGCGACAAACGTACCAGCATCTTGTGCCAGTGTGTTGTTGCTCTTAACGCTTGCAACGTAAGCCACGTTTGCAACACGAATTGGAAGGCCAAGCACGTTGGTTGTTCCAACAGTCAAGGCAGTACCCGTCGCGCCACTCACGCTCACAGAGGTGATGAGGTAGAAGGCTTTCAAACCGCTCACAGCAGTGCTCACAGCAGCGCTAGAGGTGATTGCCTCGCTCATCGCTTGACCGTAAACGTCAAAACCAGAAACCGTCACAGTTACTGGAGCCACGCCCAAGGTGTAAGTCAAGCCTGTTGGTGTACCTGCAGTGGTCACCACCGCCGCACTTGCTGTGGTAGTAAGCGTTGCAGAAGTCGCTGTTACAGCGGTCAGGATGTAGGTCGTTGGGTTGGTGTAACCAGTGATAGTACCTGTGCCACCTAAAGTGCCAGAGATTGTCAAACGCTGACCAGTTACCAAGCCTGCTTGCGAGGTGAAGGTGATCTGACCACCAGTGCCTGCAATCACAACGCTTGATAATGTCGCAGCAGCAGCAGTTGCAGTTGTTACGCTAACGCCACGAGGCACATCAAGAGAAAAAGCGGCAGTGCCAGCGACTGTGGTGACTGACTTTACGCTAGTGCCGGCCGTTAACGTCAAGGCACCCGCGGCAGCAGGGGTTTGTGAGGCGGCAATGTTGTTTGCAACAGCGGCTTGAGGAACCACATCCCACACATAGATGCGACCCAAGGGGCCAACACCCAAGCTCATTGGGGATGGATTGTCAAAAAGTTCTAAATCATGCAAAGTCAACGCAACAGTGTTTGCGATGTTGATTGCTTGGTTGAGGATATAAGTGCCAGCACCACCAGTGCCAGTACCGAATGCAGTGATGTAAGTGCCGTCAGTCACACCTGTGCCATCGACATACATGCCGACGACGATTGGTGCGCCAAAGCCCACAGAGGTGATTGTCAGGGTTGTGGATGAAACGCCACCAGTACCGCCAATTGCGGTAGTCGAATAGTTGCGTAGACCCGTACCCATGAAAGTTGGTGCAGAACCTAAGAATAGGTCGTCTGAAAATTGAGGCATTTTAAAACTCCTGTGGCTTGAACCACTCGGGTTAATTTAAAAAGGGGGCTAAGGTTTCCCCGCCCCCTGTTACTTTACACGCCGGGCGTGCCGTACACTGCGCGAGGGTCAGTCCACGAAATCGTGTACCGCTCTGTTGCCTTGTAACGCATTGAGTCAGTCTCAAAGTCGCCTTCCATAGTCTTTTCCAGACCACGGCGCATCATCAACTTCAGACCTTCTGGCGCGTCAGTCTGCACCCACCAGTTGGTGGCTGAAGTCAAACGGCTCAGTACCGAAGCGCCTTCAGGCATCAGACCAATCGACTTGACTGGGTTAATGTCGTTGTTGGCGGTGCCGGTACGGAGCACAGACTTGAGCAGAACTTCTGCTTGGAAGACGTTGCCGGGTGCAACAATCAGCTTCAGCGGCTGAAGACGGATCTTCTTGCCGTTGTTATCCACAGCTTGGCGCACTTGGATGAGCATCTGCTCAAGCGAAGTTTGCGACAAGTTAGCTGCGGTCGTGAGCTGGTTGCTGAACACGCCGTTTACGATCGGGTGCGAGGTGTTGGTGAGTGAGACGCCGTCGCCGCCGACGTAGCTGCTATTGAACGCACGGTTCAATACGTTAGCTGCGAGCAGTTCTTTTGTCTCAATCAACGACTGCGCTAAGTGCTTAGCGTAGACCTGACCGATACGGATGTGGTCGCCGTCCTCAACCAGAACTTTGGTCAACGCAAAGGCTAAGCCGTAGACGTTGTACACATAGCGCTGGAGGAACAGCACGCCGCCCTGCTGGTACGAGACGGGGGTGCCGTCAGGTAACTGAGGTGCTGCGCCGAAGCCGTACAGGACGGGTTCTTCGTGGTAGTTGCGTGGGATGCCCGTTTGTTCGCGGAACACTGTGCTCCACTCATCGGCTCGTTGGTCATAGATTCCGTCAAAACATTCGTTGAGGATTGGCTCAACAATCGATCGGAAGTCCGTACTGCGCATTGGAGCGGCCATTTTCTAGTCCCCCTTAGATAGCGTTAACAGTAGCAACGAACTGTGGTTTGCTGACTTGTACGCGAACGATCACGTATGGGTCACCCCAGTTATTGTCTACATAGGGAGCCAGATCAACAATGCGGAACTGGGCTGCAGAGCCTGAACCAGCCAAGGAGGCTGACAGGGTCATTTGCGACAGACCTGTAGTTGTTGAGCCCGCGGTGAAGTTGCTCAGGTTGGCTTCGTTGCCGACTGAAGTTTGAGCCATTGTGCCGTCAGTCTGAATTTCGTAGACGATCTGCTGATCGTTGTAGAAATAGGCGATGACGCTACCAGCGATCACGGTGGTGCTTGCAGGCCAGAAGTTAGAGACACGACGACGACCAGTGGTGTCAGTAAACTCAACGCCTGCGAAGGCACCAGAGACTTGACCACTGTTGGTTGTTGTGTCCAGAACTGGCACGATAACGCCAGCGTTAGGCGAGTACTGAACAGCCTGACCTTTCAGGATGTTAGTAGCGTAGCCCGAGGGAATGCCGTTAGCCAGAGCTTGTGCGCGTTCCAATCCAGTTGGGAAATACGCAGGTCGCAGGCCAAAAGGTGCAGAGGTTGCACTCATAGGATGCTCCTAAAAAACAGTTAAGGGGATAATGTTTTCGCTTTCTTCAAAGCTACAGGCAAAATCATCTGAAACATGATTTTTAGGACTAAATTTTGTTGTCACCCGCTTTATACAAAACGGGCAACTTGATGCTGATTTTAATACGTTTTTACAAAAAGTAAAACTATTTTAACTAAAGTGTGGCAATTTCACGTTACTTTCATCTGGCAAGCTACCCTCGATGCTGCCCGCGGCCTTGCCTGATCGGTCGCGCTGGCTCACGAGTTGCTCTTGGTCGACGCGAATCTTGTCGGCCTCGTCCATCGGCTGGAAGTGGTGGTGCTCAAGCATGATGTCTTGGTAAATATCCATAGGCATCTTGCAAAGCAGCATCTCGTTGCACATAATGTGCCCAGACTGGTCGCCCTCCTTGACCTTGTACATGTCGTAGCCCAGCATCTCGTCGGCTCGAACAGGCATGTAGCCTAGCGAGAAACGGCGGTGAATCGGGTCATACTGACTGTTTGTAGCAAGCCAGCAGAGGTGATAGCCGGGTATCTCTGGGATGTTTGGCAACACTGTCTGCTGAAACTCGTTACGCGCACGACGGCGCTCGCGCACGATCGGAAAGTTCTCCTCGGGCGCTGCACGCGATGCGTCTTGCTCGGTGCGGTTGTTGCGGCTCTCGCCGGCACTGCGTTTTAAGCGGCTATCCATGATTAGTTCCTTCCTTTGTTTTCACGGTCATACTTTGCGTAGGATTTGATCATCTTTGCGCGTTGATCGGGGTTATCCCACGCGCCCATGTCCTTAATTGCCTGCACGCGATCAGCAGAAAGCCTGAACTCGTTACCACGCCCAGTTGGCGCAGACTCACGCCCTGAACCCGTCATGCGGGGGCGCTGGGTAGAAGCACGTTGCGGGGCTGCACCGCTAGTGCGGTGCGGCAGATACTTTGACACACGCTCATCGAGCTCTTCCCAGTAATCGGGCGAAGATGGGTCGTAGCCCTCATCTGTGAGCTTTTTGTCTAGACGCTGGGCGATTTCCGAGTCCATGTCTTTAGCCTGTGGGTCGTACCACGGGTTGCGCTCCATCCACTCCGCGGCATTGCGCTGAACCGACGGATCTGGCACGTTCATCGTGGGCTTAGGCGGCTGCGACATCTGCCGAGTTGCCTGATCCTTAATGTTTTTCAAGGATTCGTGCTTGCGTTGCGACTCGTACATCAGCTCCTGAGCCTTGACGACCGCGTCACCGTCCTGATTGGCAACGGCCTCACGCATTTTCATCTTTGCGTACTCGATCTGCACCTCGGTGTCGTCAATCGCCTTGTCAACACGGGCTAATTCAGCCCCAGAGGTACGTTTTTCAAGGTGCGCTAAGCGCTCCGAGAGCTGCTGGTTCTGTGTGCGCAAGTTATTGATCAGATGGCTAGACTCTTTGGTCTTTTCACGATGAATAGACTTCTTAAGGCGTCGCTCTTCACGCCGAGCAGCGCGAATTGCCTCACGATCGGGGTCTTTATCAAGTCCGTCGTTGGCTTCAACGTCACCACCCTCTGCCAATTCGGGTTTTTCTTCGGCTTCGGGCGCTTCGCCCTCGGGTAACTGAGCGATCGCAGAGCCGTCTTGCTCCTCGTCAACCTGCATTTCCATTTTTTCTGTTGAGTTCATACGAATTGCCTCATAGTCAAGACTTGGTCAGGGTCAACCTTCGCCCATAACTCAAAATCGTTAAGGATTTGCAGCGAAACTTGGTCTTCTGCGTCGTTTGGGTTAGGTACTGTGAACCGATCGCCTGACCAGCGCGGCACGCGCACATAGTCGCCGACTTGGCACCAGATGCCCTCGCCCCATTCAGATAAAGTGTCACGGTTTTTGAATGCGATCGGGCCAAGCGCTAAGACCTTTCCGATCATTGACTGCGCACGCTCAGTTTCGCGTGTTTCTTCTACCAAAATGATGCCGCCTTTACTCGCTTTTTTGACGCTTTTGAGCTGTAACAACACTCGGGCACCAAGAGGCGTGATGCCGTGCACACACTGCGGGAACGCCTCGTCGAGGGTCTCAAAGTCCTTCATACTCACTCCTAAAAGCGCCATGCGGCACTTGGTTAAAAGCGCCATTCGGCGCGGTTGCACTACAAATCCTCGTCCTTCTCAGTCAAGATGTCGTCAAGTATGTCTAAGGCTTCACCAAGCCCTTGATATGTGCCGACAAGCCGATGATAGGACTCAATATTTATCGCGTAGCCGTCAGCAAGAGACAGCGCTAATTCTAAGCGCCGTGCTTTTAACTTGCCGATCAGATCGCTAACTGGGTTAACGACCACGGCCTGCTGCTTTACGCACAGGGATGCCGATGGCAATTGTCAAGCCCATACCCTTCTTAGGCATACCGCCGTTTTTAAGGCTAGCAATCTTTGCACCAGTTGCCTTCATTGGCTCTAAAACGCCGCCTCTTGCTGGCAGGTTAGCTGCGCCGCCCTCGGCCATCACCGCGCCGCCCTTGGCGTACTTCTGAATGACTGACTTGCCCTTAGCCATAGGCACAGACTTGCCCATGGCCATGCGTTTGTGCTGCGAGATTGCGTCTGACATGATTAAACTCCTTGAGGTGGTGCTTCAGGTTGGGATTGTTGTGCTGCTTGCTGTGCTGCTAATTGTTGCTGCTGTTGTGCTGCGAGTTGTTGACGCTGTGCTTCGTGCTGCTGCTCAAGCGTGAGTAAGTTGATGTCGTGCGTGAGCTCTGCCGCCTTAATCTGCTGGTCGGCAACGTTCTTCTCCTGCTTGGCCTTCGTATCTGCCGCGAGCTTTGCGCCATCAAGCTGTAAACGAGCCTGATCCTCTGCCGCCTTACGGTTAGTCTCGGCCATCTGGGTCTGAACAAGCGCCTGCACTGACGGATCAGTAGGCTGTTGCTGCGCTTTGAGTTGCTGGATGGTCTGGATCATCTGCTGCATGATCGGCACCACACCCGCAAACTGTTGCTGCGTGTCTTGGTGCACGTGCTGCGAGCTCGCTGCAAGCAATTTCTGCGCCTCCTGAATGATGGGTTGCACCTTCAAGATATCAAACTGCTCGCCTAACGCGTCGGACGCGTACCGGTCCATCGAGTTCAGGTACCACAACGTCAGGTGCTGCTTTAAGTGCTCAAGCATTGCGGGGATAAACACCGGGGCCATGATAGGACTTGCGCCGTACATAGGGTCCTTGGCGTAATCCAAGTGAACTTGCATGTGCGCTAAGTGCTCTTGGTTGGGAAACGCGCCAACGGGCTTACCAAGCGTCATGGCGACGTTCTCAAGCGCGGGGTTCATTTCCTTAACGTCTTGCGGATCAGGTAGCACTTCATTGATATCAGGAAGTTTGATCTGCTTAAGAATTCGCTTCTCAACAGCCAGTCGATTGTATAGGTCTGGATTCGCCTGCGCGCGTGCGGCGAGAGCCTGTACTTGTGCATAGCGCTGTGACTCCGCAAAGATGTGGGGATCAGACACTGGTACAACGTCAGAGTTCTTCTCAAAGTCCTTTGAGGTGACGCCTAACTCTTGGCTCATCTCGTCAGGGTTGTCATCCAAGTACCAGCGGTTCAAGCGCCCGATGATCTTGAGCACCCGTGCTTGGCTTGTGTGCAGCCGCGCGTGGATGGATGAGAACACCGCAGCACCCTGCTCGATCAGCGCCTGAGTGGTGCCTACGGGGGCGTTAGAGGTGACGTTAGCGATCTTCTCTTCGGCGGTAGTGACCACACCCTTAGCCGCCGATGTAAGCCAGCCTAAAAGCTGAAACAACACCGCAGAGGGTTGGTTGAACGGCATCGGCATCGCTATCTTGCGCACGTCGTCCACGCCCGGTGCACCTTCGATCTCGGTGACCTGCGTGGGCTCGACAACAATGCTCTGCCCTGAGACCTTGCCGCCCTTGAGCTTGAGCATCGTGGGGGCGTTGTTTATATGAGCAGAATCAAGCAGAGCCCGCAGAGCGCCAGTAAGAGCAGCAGACAGACCGCCAATAAGATGGGGCAAACCAACGGCATACGCACCTCGCCAAGGGATGAACTTAAACTCAACGATCCAGTCGAGCTTAGTCATGAGCTCGTCGCCGTCTTCCCAGTTGCGGTATAGGCCCACAACCTCGGATGACAGGTCGTCAATCATCAGGATGTAGGGCGCACGCTCGCCTTTGGACTTGGTGTCGTCTTCGAGCTCCATCCACGTGTAGATGTGGAACACGCGGCGCACGCCGTCAATGTTGTCAGACTCTGACTTGCGACCCTCAATCTTGTTGTTCGCCTTCTCAGGCTTACTCTCTTCAGGCTCTTGGCTTGCGCGGTAGATGTCCAAGTCGATGTACAGACCTGATGAGACGCGAGCCTCAAAGTCGTCCTGCGTGATGTCGTTGACCTCGGTCACACGGCTCGCGGTGTAGAAGTTCGCCGCGGCAAATGGCAGGTAAACGTTATCAATCGGCAGGAACTCAGCGCACGGACGGCGCTTGCTCTCGTCGTACCAGATCTTCATGTACTGCGAACCACCGAGCGGTAACTGGGTTAAGAGCTGCTCTTCCTCGTCACGGTACTCCTCGATCTTCTCGGTCAACTGGTAGTTCATGTAATCGCGCTTGCGCTCGGCGATCATCGTCTTCTGCTCAGTCACCTCGCCCAGAATCTTTGAGCGCACTGGCCCGTCTGGTGGGAAGAGCTCCTTGATGGCGCGCGCTGCAAAGTCTACGCAACCCTCGGCCATGATCGGATGCACGACCTTACTCGCCCCCATAAACGACGCACCGCCGGGGGCGTCCTGCCCAAGTCCTGTGCGACGCAAGCCCTCCTCGTACTGCTTGTCACGACCCTCGCGGGCGTCCTTGTCCTTCTCAACGAGCTCAATGTACTTAGACGCGATGCCCGATAAGTCATACGCACGGATGCTTTCGGCTAGGTTCTCGTAGAAGTCAGGCGAGTCTTCTGGCCCCAGCGTGTCATCATCTAGACGCACAATCGCTGAGCCGTCGTCCTGCTCCTCGACGTCGGGTTGATCAAACAGATCGACCTCCGCGGTGTCCCCGAACTCGCTGCTTGCGAACTCGTTGTCACCCTGCGCCGCGGGCGGGATGAAGCGACCGTAGTCCTGTGGGATTGGCATTTCAGTAGCCATAGTTATTGCCTTTTATTTAACTCATGACGCATCGCGTCAACATTTGGGGCGAAGGATACTTTGCCGCCTTTCTTCATGTGAATGCCTGTGCTGAACTCTTTACGCATCGCGGGAGTGATGTCCATGTAGAACAAAGGCTCGGCCACGCCGTCAGCGTCAACGGTTGTGTTGCCAACATTTGCGCCGTACTTCTTGCCAAACTTCTTGAGGTAGCCGGGGTAAATCTCGTCGTAGTACTTCTTCATGCCCTTGCCGCCAATAACATGGTCAAGGCCTGTAAGCGATTTGAAATTTTCAAAGTAGTCGTCATCAGGTCCCCAACGACCCTTAACCTCTTTAGATACACCACCCTCCTCGTCAACAACTTTTTTTGCAATATCTTTGCCAATAAGACCGAAGAACTCGTCCTCGCTAAGGTACTCCCTTGCGGCGACTTCGCGGCCGTTTTTGATGGCCGACATGCCGTAGGTGCCGTCGGAGTTTTTGTTGTAGTCAAGACGATCGATGCGACTACCCGTGCCAAACCGCTCGGCCACACGCGAACCCGTGGGCAGCGCCACGCGGTCGTAGCCGCCGTCAATCGCGTCTTTAATAGCACGGCGTAACGCGAGCTGGTAGTAGTCGTCCTTGTAGGGTGCCTGTGGTACCTGCTTCTTCTTTAACTCCTCCACGACCTTTGCTATGGTCTGTGCCTCGTCACCTTTTGACTTACCCGCCCAGATTTCCTTACCCCGGGCGTCATATACGGCGACCTCCTCCGGCTTGGTGACGTAGAGGCTCTCGACCGTCCAGCCCTTGGTGTCAATCTCATCGCCCCTGTAGCCGCGCTCACGCCCCTTCTGGTGCCAGTCGGACTGCAACTCGTCGACCAGCAGCGTCTTCTTGCCGTCGGTGACCCGGTCGCTCATGCGCAGGTGGGCAAGCACGTTGGGGTCCTCCCAGTGCGATTCGCGGAATTGATTTGCGTATGCTTCTTTTGCAATACGGTCTTGCTCGCGACGCAGGTAGTCTGTGCGCTCAGCACGCAGCTCGGTTCTTTCACTCTGTAGCTTGCCAAATTCTTCACGATTACCCTCGGCCTTTAGCTGCGCCATGCGCGCGTCTAAGTCATCAATCTCAGCTTGCTTGGGAAACTCGGGCGTGCGGTTCTGTGGCTGACGCTTTAGCTGCTCAATCTCGCGCTCGAGTTTCTCGGCCCTTGTTGAAAGCTGCTTAGCGCTGCTGAGGTCGCCCATTGCCGCGTAATCTAGCGCCCCTCTTTTGAGCGCTTCAAGGCTCTGCTCCTTGTAGACCATGTCCTCGCGCTTGCCGCTTGGCAGGTTCAGGGTGACTTCGCGGTGGTTCTCGCCACCGGGTAGTGACCACTGCGCCCACTTCAGGTCGTTGGGCAGCAGGGCGTCATCGACGACCAAGTCCTCGATGTACTTCTTAGCTTCTGCCTCGTTTTTAAACGTTATGCCTAACGTATTGTTTTTGGAATTGGTGATGTACGTCTTACCGTACTCGCTTGAAATCGTGTACGGGTTCGGCAAGTTCTCAGTGACTATCTCGCCGTTTTCATTCTTGCCCCACGTCACGTTTTCTTTTTTGTAGGTCCTGTCGCCCAGTTGTAGTTTATTCTTGGCGATGTAGTCCTGCACCTCGGCGGCCGTAGCGTTGGGCTTGTCCTTCAAGAACGTATCGAGCCCCATCCCGCTGACCTCCTCCGCGCGCACGTTCTCGCCCTTTAATATGTCATTTAGCAACGCCTGCCCGCTGCCCGACTTGCGCTGCAGGTTCAGTGCAGCAGCCTCGGTGGGCGAGTAGAAGCCTTGCTCGTTTGCGGGGGCGAGCACCTTGGCAGGCTTGGCTACCGATGGCTCGGCCATAAATGCGTTAGGCGCAACCATACCCGGCATCTGCCCACGACCGTACAGCTCGGCAGCCATCTCGGCAGTGGTCTTGGCAAACGGCGTGATCGCTTTTGCACCAGCACCTACCAGCTTCGTTGCTCCCCTGAGGACTGGTGTCACAAAGCCCGCGACGTCCAGCACGCGCGGGTCGAGCAGCGGCTCGGTGCTATTGGTCAGGTTGCGAAAATTTTTGCTAATGACGCTACTACGCACAGGGTTGTCCTCGTCTGCCTCGCGTGCGGTGCCCGTGTAGTCCTGCAACGCGGTGCCGGCGCTCTTGAGCGACTCAGCCAGAATCAGATCCGCGAGGAAGTGCTTGACCGGGTGCTTCTCTGCAGTCGGCGCAATCGCCTCGCTCACGAACTTGCCAGCGCGGTCCATGTAGCCACCGAACGTGCCGATCGCGTTCTGTATCGCACTGCGCGGTGTCGCCTGCATGACGGGGCTGTTAGGGTTCTGCGCCTGTGCAATCTCGAAGCGCATACGATCGAGCTCCGACTGGCTGACCTCGCCGCCTTCGTCAAAGCGCCGCACTTGGCCGCCGTTAGCTTTGTTCGGCACAGAGTAGTAGCGATCGCCGTGCTTGACAATCTTTGAGCCGCGCGCTGTTTCAGCCTCGACCGCCTTGTTCCACGTTGGGTGCTCTGCGCCCTTGAGCATGACGTAGCTGCCCTCAGGCAAACCGTGCAGCTTACGCTCGCTTTCTGACGCGGGTGCGACCGAGCCCCAATGACCGTTGTCCCCTTGTCCCATGCCGTAAGCGCGAGCCGTCTGGTAGTCGTAGTCAGACCCCTGTGGGTTAAATACACCACCGCCGTCTGCGTACCTGCGGTTCGGCACAAACGTGCCGGTGCTTGGCGTCATGCTGTTCACGCCCGGCATCGACTTCGTGTAGTACTCGCGCTGCGCCTCAGGTGTGGGGAAGAGCGCCCTGCCCTCGGGTGTGTTGATGAAGTCACCGCCCGCTGCGTTAACCTCATGCGCCCGAGCGTTGATGTTCGCCCAGACTTCCTTCATGTTCTCAAAACGATTTGTTGAAGGCAGCACGCTTTGTTGCGTTGCAGCGGGCAACCCTTGCGCACGCTGCATGACTTGGCGGTCGCGCTCAAGGTTAACGTTCGCGCCCTTGCCAAGTTGCAGCGTATGCGTGAGCTCGTGTGGGATCGTGTTCTTCACGTCCTCGAGCTTTTGCATCACCGCGATGTTTGGCTCCTTAAGTTTGACGTACCCCGCGTCGCTGCCGCCGCCGATGTCAAAGCGAAGCTGCGAGTCAAAGTACGGGTTCAGCGACTCAAGGTAGCGATTAGCGTCGGGCGTCTTCTTGGCGGCCTGCATCAGGTGATATGCCTGCAAGCTCAGCGGCGTCGCATCCTTGGGTGGGTATGGTGCTTCGTAGCGCGCAGGGTTCTTGCCGATCTCAGCAACGAGCTCGCGCACCGTCGGGATGGCCGGCTTAGGCTGGGGCTTGAGATCCATGATGTCGTCATCTGCCTTGCCACCGTCCTTAAACTTGGGCAACTTCAGGTGCTCCATCGCCGAGGTCAAGTCGTCGGCCGGGAAAGCACCTGTTTTCAAGCCCTTGTGATAGTCCTCAACGCGACGAATCATCTCGTCAGTGACAAGCTCCGAGATGTTCTCATTGCGTTTGCCCAACGCCTCGTTTGCTAACGCTGCAATCTGATTGTTGGTGACCGGACCCAGTTTCCACGTCGGTGCCAGCGATCTAGCTCGCATCTGCTGTGCAATCGGAGTGAATGCCTCGTTTAGCAGGATGGGCACCGGCGTGTTGGGGATTGAGCCCCCGTAAAGTCCGTCCCATTCGTGCGAGTACGTTCTGTTATTGGAAAGCCGCAACCCCGCGCCGGGTTGCACGTCAATCAGAGTGTGCCCTGCATAGTAAGGTGCCACGCCTAGCAGATTTGGATCGCGAAATGCGGCCAGTGCGTCCAGCGGGTTAATGCCTGTCAGCTCCTGCCACCGCTTGCCGGTCTGCATCTTATCTAAAAATTCTTTGCGGAAATTTGGATTCTCTCTGATGTACTGGTCGACCGCGGGGTCGTCGAAGTTGGGGGCGTCGGCAAACGGCTTCTTACCCTTGACCGTCGTGCTACGCAGGCTGTCGGAAAGGTCTTGGAAGTCTTTTGGCGTTGCGTTCGCGTTGAAGTAACTACGGTAAAGCTCGGTTACCGGCATTGCAAAGTTGACCGAGGTGTCACCCATCGTAAAGGGCGAGGCAACCACTTCGCCGGTGCCGCCTCTGGCTGCGCCCTCACGCGACGCTATATCAAATCGCTTCTGCACGCGCTTAGCAATGTCCTCGTTGGATGCGCCCCCGATCCGTTGCTTCATGTGTTCCAAGTCGCGTACATAAGCTTGGCCGCCGTGGCTGATCACTTCGTCAGGCACCTTCAAGCCCGACACTTCCATGATCTGCTGGTTGCGGTGCATCACGTCCCACGGGTTGACGTTGAGCATCGCGCCCAGCTTGGTCTCAAGGCTGACGGGCTGCACGGGTGCAAGGCCGCCTAAGTCCTTGGTCTTAAAATCCGGTACGTGCGATGGCGCCCCGGTCACCACCTTCTTGGCTACTTTGCGCGCGCCACCGCCGGCCATGTGCGCGATGCCGCCCGCGGCCATCTTCTGCGACTGGCTCATCAGCGCGTACTTGGCAAGATCAAGGTCAAGCATTCGCGCGGCCTGCGGATCAGTGACCGTGTTCTTGATGGCCTCCTCGGCCACCGAGTCAACCATGCCGCCCGCGGCGTACTTAAAGTCCTCCTTCTTGCCGTACACGGGGTTCTTCACCAGCACGAGCGGGCCGATCTGCAACGCCTCGTCGGCACTTGTGACAGGCTGCATGGTCGCACGGTCGTAGAAGTACGAGTGCCGCTCGGGATCCATGCCCACCTGACGCCACTCGGGGCTCTTCAGGTACTCCTTTGCGCGCTCGATGGCTTCCTGCTCGCTGATCTTGTTCCAGTCGCCCTTGATCGTTGCGATCGTGCCCTTGGGCTTGCCGCTCGCGATGGCCAACGCGGCCTTCTCGGACATGCCAAACTGCGGGTTAAGCACGCTTGCCACGCTCTCGTGCCCGATGCTCTTGCCAGCCCCAAAGCCGGGTTCCTGCTCGTGCACGGTGGGCACCCAGACGCCGTGGTTGCTGTACGACGGGATGTCAAGGCGCAGTCCAACCGGGTGGCCTTGCTCCAGCGTCTGCGATGGCAGGCCGTAGCGCTCGCGCTTATCGGCCGTAAGTGCGCCGGTGGCCTCCTCGCGCGTGGCGGGTGTAGGCACTGTGACGTAGGGCATGACGGGCTTGTACTCGTTGACCAGCGCGTCGTACTCGGATGCCGAGAGCTCGCCACCGATGAGCTTGTTGGCCGCATCTTGCAGCTCAGGCGTGCGCTGAGTCACGTCCTTGTAGTTCATGTCAATGCGGCTGGTGGCGGCCTTGGCAGCCTTCTTGACTAAGCTGCCGCCGGCCATGTGCACGGCACCGCCTTTGTTGTAGTCGCGCATCGCTCGCACCAAGTCCGCATGTGTGGTTTGCGTGTTGCCGATCTTGTCCCAGACGGCGTGGTGGCCGAGGTGCTGGTAGAAGGGGTTGAGGCTTGGGTCGAGCTTAAGCCCCAGCGCCTCTTGGCGTGCGGTCAAGCGATCGACGAGCTCGCGCCCGCCTGTGCCGCCCCCGCGGTTTTGGATCGAGCCCAGTCCGACTGGGGGCGTGGTGCCGTGCAAGTTGAGCTGGCGCGCGTCCAACGTGGGCACGTCGCCCCGGCCGAGCAGCGAGCCAACGAAACCCGACTTGGCAGCCGCGATGCCGCGCAGTTCGTCGGTGTAGTTGCGCCAGTCGCTGAGCGGTCCGGTCACGCGAGCGTTGAGGTCGGTGGCCATGCCGGGTAAGTTCTGCACCGCCCACTCCATCTTGGCCACCTGATCGTTCTGCTTGCCAAAGGGCGCGAACGCCGCTTGGATTTCTTTGAGCGCCTTGGAATCGAGCTCGCCGCGCTCGGCCATGTCGAGGTAGCGCTGGCCTAGGGGTGAGCCCAGCCACTCAGCAAACGCACCCTCTGGGCGCACTTCGCCGCCGGTGTTGGGCAGCTTCAGGCCAGCCTTGGTCGCCGTTGCGTGCGACAGGCCGCCGCGCCCGATCGATGACTGGGTGATGGTGTAGGCCTTGATGAGGTCGCGGGCGTTAAGGTCGCCGGCCTCTGCGCGCTTGAGCTGGTCGGCCATGAAGCCGCCGTAGCCGCCTTGAATGTAGTCGGGTACTTCCTTGAGCTTGAGCTCCTTGTCGACGTCAGCAAGCGCCCGCCACTTCCAGTCTTCCACCTTCGTGGTAATGGGATCGATAAAACCCTTGACTGCTCGTTTAATACGGCTCATGGTTTACCTATGCTGCATAGGGGTTGTCGCGCTTGGGGCGGTCGTCGTCGGCGTAGTATAGGTCAGGGTCTGCGACCGGGTCAATGTTTACGAAGCCCATGTCGCGCAGCACCCTGAGCGCCTGACTGAGCGCGTCGACGTAGTCGTCGTGCTTGCTGTCCGGGAAGCTGCAGACTTGGCTTAGGAACGCGTCGCACCAGTCACGCGCGCAGCCCGGGTTGATCGTCGACTCGGGCAGGTACACGCGGCCCCGGGCGATCAGCGGGCTCACGATGTTTAGCCGCATGGTCTTGTCGGCGTTGCCCGGGTTGTAGCTGCGCACCGGCAGCCCGGCGCGCTGTAAGTCCTGCAGCAGCACGATGCCGGCCGACTTGTCCTCGATCAGGATCAGGTCGACCTTTTTGCCGTTGCCGAACTCGTTCTCGTCGCCGTAGATCTCCTCGCTCTCCGAGATCACCTTGGGGCGCAGCTCGGGGTACTGGATGCGCTCGCTCCAGCAGTCGATCAACATGACGCTCATGCCCTTGTCCTCGCTCGGCTTAAACACGCCAAGCACGACACACGCCGTGGGGTCGGCCGCCGTGCGGGTGCTGGTCGCGCAGTCGTATGACTGCACCACGTACTCGAACTGGGGCAGGGGCTTCTCAGCACCCCAGAGCTTGAACCACGCGCGCTTGACGATGCCGGTGTCCTCGCTCGAGAGGATCGAGGCGTGGATCTCTTGGTCGCCCAGACGCGTGCCCTCGTACTGCAGGATCTGGTCGCGAAAGCTGGGCGCGAGGTTGTCGAGGTTGGCGTAGGTCGACGCGGTGGTCAGGTACACGTCCTCGCCGTCGCGGTCGGCCAGCGAGATGATTAAGTCCTTGGGACGCGGCGTGGTGGACGCGATGATGGTCGTGCGCTTGCCCAGCCGCACACCGAACTGGATCTGATCCCACGCGTCGTCGAGGTACTCCCACGCAGCCAGCTCATCGAGCCACGCGCCGTGAAACTGCGGGCCGCGGAACCGCTCGGGCTCGGATGCGGGTATACCCTTGATCAGGCTGCCGTTGGTTAAAACGATCTCAGAGAGGCTCTTGTTGTAGTCGGCCAGTAAGACCTTGGGCATCACGTTTAAAATGCCGCTATCGCCCTCAAAGCAGGTCGCACGCACGTCACCCGACGTGGGGGCGGATACCAGCCAGCGCGTGTTAGGTTGGGTCCACGCCCACCACCAGACCTGCTCGGCCGCGGTGCGCGTCTTGCCCGCTCCTCGCCCGGCAAGTAGTAGCCAGATCGACCACCAGTCGCCGGCCGGCAGGATCTGGTGCGCGTGGGCCTTCTTAAGCCACGCGACGCGGGCCTCAAAGGCCGCGCGGTGTTCGGGTGGGTATGCGGCGTACTCGCGCTGAAACGCGGGATCGAGCAGCCTCTTGGCCAGACTACTTGCCATCTTGGCGCTCGGTCTGCAGGCCGTCGGCCAGCGAGATGAGCGTCTCTGGGGTGAAGGCCAACGTGAGCGGGTTCTCGGCCTCGCCGACCAGCACTTGGCGATCGCCGTAGCGCTTGGGGCACCAGCTCTTGAGCAGGCGCAGCCTGAGCTCGACGCGGTTCTTTTGCCACTGCACGTACGCGCTGTCACGCCGACCGCCCCCTTCGCCGGTGATGCGCTCGGGCTCCTCGTCGATGATTCTGATGGTGTCTTCGGCCAAAACGTCGAACCCTGCGTCTCTCGCGCGCGCGTACATTTCTCCGAACTCGGGCAGGTCGGTAATCCAGTGCTGCACGGTAGAGCGCTTTGGCATCCCCGGCGACTGCAAAATACTCACCAGCGTCTCACCCATCGACAAGCGCTCACAGATGTGAGCCGCGAGCTCTTGCGTGTACAAACTCCCCGATCCCTTAGGCCTTCCCATAGCAAACCTCCTGTTATTCTCGCGATTTTATACCACTGTTGTATTTTTGCATTAGGGTTTCCGATAATAAAATAAATGTTTACATTGTCAACAAATGGGCTCATACTGGAGGCTCAGTAACCAACACGACAAACACGGAAGACACCATGACCTACGAAAAAGCCCTTAAAGATTTTGACAAAATTTCACACGTGACTTACTTCGAGCCAACCGAGCACAAAGAAATTCAGGACCTTTGCTACCTTTGCTTACACGAGCTTGATCTTGTTGCTGAGGGTGAGTTTTGGCACCCCATTGCGTTGCGTAGAAAATTACTGGCTTTCTGCAAAAAATGGGGCTACTACGCCGAGGAAGCACAACGAGAATTTGATATTGGTAAAAATGCACGTAAGTGCGATGCGTATTCAGACTAATCACCCCGGGCCCTTCGGGGCTCACCACACACGGAGTCACACCATGAACATCAAAATGTCAGCACCAACAGCCTTTCGCTCACAGAGCCCACTGGACAACGCAATGATCGCGCGCTACGCGCCTTCTGTGTTCGCTCAGGAAGCCCACGACAGCCGCGGTGAGCGCTACGCCTTCATCCCAACCAGCGACGTGCTCGACGGCCTGCGCGCTGAGGGCTTTGAGCCCTACGAGGTTCGCCAGACCCGCGTGCGTGACCTCAACAAGCGCGAACACACCAAGCACCTGCTGCGCCTGCGTCACCCCACGGCGCTCAAGAACGACGAAGGCCACGGCGAGATCATCCTGCTGAACTCGCACGACGGCACGAGCTCGTTCCAGCTCATGTCGGGCTTCTTTCGGATGGTGTGCGCCAACGGCATCATCGCCGGCGACGTGGCCGCGGACTGCCGCGTGCGTCACACCGGCCGCGTGGTTGACGACGTGGTGGATGCGTCCTACCGCGTGATTGACGAGCTCAACAGTGTTGGCGCGCGTATCGAGAACTACAAGGCCGTCGCGATGGATCGCCCCCACCAAGAGCTCTTCGCTCGTGCTGCGCTCGCCCTGCGCTACGACGACGGTGCAGCACCCATCACCTCTGATCGCCTGCTCACCCTGCGCCGCTGGGACGACAACAAGGACAACCTCTGGACGACCTTTAACCGCGTGCAGGAGAACATGATCAAGGGCGGCGTGCAGGGTCGCACAACTAACGGTCGCAACATGTCAACCCGTGCCGTGGGTGGCGTGACCGAGAACGTCAAGTTAAACAAGGCGCTCTGGACGCTGGCCGACGAGTACGCCAAGCTTGCGGCATAAAAACAACAGGGGGCTCGCCCCCGTTTGCATCCAACAACTTTACAATGTAAACTGTAGTTTCAGTACCCAAACACGACAAACACGGAGCCTTAAAAATGAACTTCACCCCCTCAGCAGTCGACCAACTCGGTCTCCTCCTCGCCCAAATCGCCGACCTCACCAAGCAGGCCGACGCCATCAAGAAAGTCGTTAAAGAACGCGGTGCCGACGGCAACCTCGAAGTCGATGCCGACGGCGTCGCGTTCGTCGAAGGCTCGTTGTTTCGCGCGACCTACAGCGAATTTAACAGCACCATCTTTGACAAAGAAAAGTTCGTCAAGCAGTTCGGCGAGGCCGAGTACGCCAAGTACACCAAGCAGTCTGCCTCGTTTCAAGTTCGCGTCAAAGCCCGCAAGTAAACCAACCGCCCCTTCGGGGGCTTAAGGATTTTTATGAACAACGAACGCCGCAAAATCATCAGTGCCCAGATCGCCGCCATCGAAGAGGCGCTTAGCCAGCTGCAGGAAGTTTTTAACCAAGAAGATGAGGCCTTTGGCAACATGCCAGAAAGCCTCCAGCAAAGCGAACGCGGTGAGACCATGTCTGAGGGCATGGTCTGCATCGAAAACGCCATCAACAGCCTTGAAAACGCCCTAGAGGACCTAGGAAACTTATGAACTACGAACAACTGCTCGCGTCCTACCCCGATGACCTCGCCAAGCACGCAGTGTGCACGGGCTGGAACGCGGCCAACACCGTCATGATGAACGCGATCATGAACCAGATCACCGTCGCCACCGAGGCCGGGAACTACTCGACCGCCTCGACGCTTTTCAAACTGCTTGACAACCTGCAGTCCACGCTCGCCATCAAGCGGGTCTAACCATCGCGCGCAAGAGCTCGACCTGCGTCGTGCTCTTTTCCCCCAGCCGCGCCAACACCACCTCATCTGTCGTACCCGCCACGATGAGGTGGTGGATAAAGACCGGCCTCGTCTGCCCCTGCCGGTGCAACCTCCCACAAGCCTGAATGTACTGCCCAAGGCTTGCCGGGAGTGTGAACCACACCGCGATGCTTCCCCCGTGCTGCAGGTTCAAGCCCGCCCCGCACGAGTCAGGGTGCGCCAAGGCGACCTTTTGCAGGCCGGCGTTCCACCTGTCAACGTCCAGCAGCTCGGCACCCGTGGCGGCCTGTATGCGCTCGATCTCGTGCCTGTAGCCGTAGAACACCAGCACCGGGTTACCGTTCGCACCCTCAATCACGTCCTGCAGGCCGGCAAGCTTCACGTTGGAGAACACGTGCACGTCTTTGCCCTCGTCGTAGATCGCCCCGCCCGAGAGCTGGTGCAGCTTGCCCCAGAGCACCGCGGCATTAGCCGCCGTGATCGGCTCACCGTTTGCGATGGGCAGGAGCGCATCGCGTCTGAGCTGCTCGTAGACCCTGAGCTCACCGGGCAGCATCTCGACCACCGTGTTGCTGTTGACGCGCTCAGGCATGTCCAAGTAATCCTCAGCCCGCATGGCCACCGTGATGTCCTTGACCCTTGCGTGTATCTCCTTCTCGGCGTTGGGCCGCGGTGCCAGGTTCCAGCCCATGTAGTCGCCCACAAAGAACGCGTTGGTGTAGCCCGTGTAGGTCCTACCCAGCCTCTCGCCCCTGTCAGCCAAGTAGCACTGGCTCCAGAGCCCCAGCAAGCCCTCCGAGGCCGGTGTGGCACTCAGGAGTATCACCCGGTCAAACTTAACGCGCTTAAGGGCCTTAAAACGCGCCGTGGACGGGCTCTTGAACCCCTGACTCTCATCCACCACCAAAACATTGAACGGCCAGCGGTCCTTGAGCTCGTCCACCAGCCACTTCACGTTGTCTCGCCCGATCACCTTGACCGCGCACGGTGTCCTAAGCGCCCTTAGTCGCTGCGCTGGGTTGCCTTTGATCACCAGCATCGGCATCTTGGGTGCCCACAGGTCGCGTTCGGCCTCCCACACGTGCTCAGAAACACGCTTAGGAGCCACGATCAGCACTTGGATAGGCTCACCCCTTGCCTTCATCATCCGAAGCGCCTGCAGGGTCGCTGCGGTCTTGCCCAGCCCCACCTCCGACCAACACATCGCCCCGCGGTGCTCCACCATGTGCTCGGCCATCCTCAACTGATAATCGTGCAGTTTCATCTAAGAATCCTTTAACCTCATCGTGCCCATACAGGACCCGGGCATCAAACCCCAAGTCACCCAAAACCTTCAGCCGGTACTTTTGCAACTCACTAAGTTTTCCTGTGCCTGTCTTCAACTCGATGAACGTCACCCGCCCGCCCGGCATCAAAACCAAGCGATCAGGCCACCCCGCCGAGGCCGGGCTGACGAATTTCACCGCCTGCCCACCAAGCCGCTTTATACCCCCCACTAAACGCTTTTCTACGTCCTTTTCCATGTCACCCATGACACTATGACCAGCTTTGCTAACTCTATATAGGAAGTATGTAGTGTGTTACCACCTACCATCACAGTTACCCTATATAAAATATATATAAATATAGTGACATAGGTGACATGTTCCCTATGATGACACCTAATGTCACTACCCCCCCTTTCATGTCACCATATAGTGACATGAAAGCACCTTTTTGCCTACTTTTTACACCGCATGTCACCATGTCACCCATACGGTGACATACGCCGACAGTTTTTAGCCATGTCACCATACCTCGCCCCCAACGTCCACAACCCCCATCGCCTTGCTCAGCGGAACCGCCAGATAACGACCAGTGGACAGCCGTTTTTTGAGCCCACCGTTCAACTTCAGCACCGCCGCACCCGCCAAGCTGGTGTCCCTTTTGTTGGGGGTCCTCACGTCCAGCCACCTCAGAATCTCTGAGGCGCTCATCCACTTACACCGCGTTTCGCTGAAATCCGCCCACGCCAAACCGTCCGTTATGAGCTCCACAATCGGATCGGACTGCTCAAACTGGTTGTTATGCACGCTCACCTCGCCCATCTCCGACTGGCTAAGGTAGTGCACCTCGCCAGCCTTCCAGAGCGCCAGCACCTCCGCCCAGAGCTGCTGCATGTCGATCGAGTGGTCGTGCACGACAGCACTCACCGGGATCACCCAGAAGCGACTGTTGCCCGTGGGGTCACCCAAGAACGTCTCGTCGTTCACCGAGGCCGCGAACACCGTGCGCCGGGCGTAGCGCGAAGACGCCGCCGCGTACGGGCGCCTTATCTCGTCCACCGTCTGGGTGAGGAAAGCCTTGAGCGCCGCGATGTCGCTCTTCTTAAACGTCGCATCTAACTCACCCAGCTCAGCCAGCCAGCCCGAGAGCACGTTCATGAGCGAGTCCTTGTCGTGCACGTTCAGGCTCTTGCCGGTGTTGACTAGGTTCAAGTTCGCCGGCACAAGCGAAGTCAGCCACCGGGTCTTGCCGATGTACTGCGCACCTTGGAGCACCAGCACGCCGCGAGCCATCACCCCGTCGGGCGAGTAGGCCGCGGCAATCGCCGAGAGCGCCCACTTGCGCATGAGCAGCTCCTTGCGCCCGCGCTCGATGGCCTCGGTCACCTCCACCAGCGTGTCGTACCAGCTCTGCAGCCGGCTCACACCGTCCCATGGCTTGCTACTCACCCACTCGACCACCGGGTTGTAGACGTTCATGTCGGCGATCGTGGTGACGATGCTCTTTAAGTACTGCGTCCTGATCTCGGCCTTGTGGCACATCGAGCGGATCACCGTGAGCGAGGCCTCGGCCGCGTTGTCCATCGTCCAGCCCGCACCGGGCACGAGGATCTCGTCGTGCTTATTGATGCAGTTGTAGCGCACGACTATCCCCGCGTTCTGGCAGACCGCTGCCACGTTCTCAATCGTCTGCTGGGGCGCGCCCTCGGCGTTCATGTCAGGCAGCGCCACCTGCGCACGCCGTGGGCGCATCATGCGCCGGATGTCGGCCACGGGCATGTTGGCACCCAGCTCCGCGAAGCGACGCCTGAGCGCCTGCACGAGTGCGGCCTGCTCAACCTGACCAACGTCCAAACCGATCTCTGCCGTGAGCGCCTCCAAATCTGTTAAAGCGGCCGCCGCGATGCGCTCCGACCAACTGGCGACGGCCGCTGTCTTTTCCGCGGCGATTTCTGGCAAACCCTCGCACATCTTGAGCATGGCGAGCTGCGAGGGGTGGGACTGTATCTGCACCAGATCAAGCGGGTCAGCACCCGCGTCAAGGTGGCCGAACTTGTGCACGCGCACCAGATCAAAGACGTTGACCGCGCGCCCTAGACACGGGTCGGTCGCGTGCTTGTTGACCACGTGCATACGGTCGTCGCTGATAAAGGCACCACCCACTGAGCCGCCACCGGCCTTGTAGGTGAGCCGGCGCTCGTTGTCATCCATCTGGAAGCGGAACTTGTCGGAGAGCCAGCGCACGATCACCTCCTCCACGCTAAACGCGCGACAGAACGCGCCCACCACGCCGGGCTTCTCGCGAGGGTCACTCATCGTGTACGACCCCTCGTACTCAGGCACCTTCACGTCCGACACGTCGATTGCGACCGAGTCAAACCAGCCTGATGACATACCCGAGCGAGCCTCAACCGGGTCGGCCACGCCGGCCTCGAACACGGGTGCGGCGGTGTAGTGCGCCTGCACGGGGTTAAAGACCGAGTGATCAAGGCCCGCGATGCCGATACCCCACGCACGCAACTGGGCGCTCGTGCGAGGCTCGGTGAGCCAGAACCAGACGTGTGCCTTGAGCACACCGGGCGTGCGCCCTGCAGACGAGGAGAGCTGCCACCAGTAGCGCACACCAGCGAAGGCTGGCAGGGTGGCCTCAACCCACGCGTCGATCGCCTCCTCGGGCGCGCCCTCGTGCTCGAAGTTATCCACGTCAAGCATAACCGCGTGCAACGGCTGGTCAGTAAAGTTAACCAGAGCACGACGCACGTAGCCTGCGTACTCTGAGCGCTCAGCGAGCTCGTCACCCACGTAAGCCCCGCGTATCAGGCACACGTCGGGTTTACCCTCGATCCCCTTGAGTACCGCGCCGAGCTCGTCTAAACTTGCGACCTGCTCGCGGCGCATCTTAAAGTGCTTGGCGTCCTCGTAGCCATCGATCGTACCGTCTTGTTTCCATAACTTGGTCATCCTGCGACCGTTCATCGTTTTAAGCAACGTTATCGTGTCTGTCATATCAAACCTTGTAGTTGAATTTCTTACCGGCGGCGAGACTCAGCGCTGCTGCGAAGCGCTCCGACGGCCTGCGCTTTCCGTGCGCGATCATTCCTAGGTAACTCATGCTACTGTGCACGCCAAGCGCAAGATTACGCTTTTGCTGCGCAGTCAGCGAGGCATAATACTTACTGAACTTGAACATACAAAACCTCCGAAAGAGCAAAAATATTAACACAGTTAAAATCCGTGATACTATTTAAATTCATCAACACGGAGAAACACAAATGTTTACGATCACGATTCAAGCTCAAACAATGGACGAAATGCAACGTAAAGTAATGGACCTAATAATGGCAATGGCTGAGGACCCATTTGATTTACCAATTGTTTCAAAAGTTTCTGAGACAGTCGCAGAAGAGCAAGAAGAACCCAAGCCCGTCACACCACCCAAGACCCGCAAGAAGAAAGAGCCCGAGCACATCAGCGTCGAAGATTTACAGGCGATGTGCGTGGCCACCGCTGCAGTTGTGGGCAACCCGGCTGTGAAGGCGATGATCTCGCAGTACAGCACGATGGGTATTAAATCAATGACTGACGAGCAGCGCGACGAGCTGGCCGCCAAGCTGAGCAACCGCCATGAGTGAGCACGCCTACCTCGGATGCTCCAAGAGCCACCAGTGGTTAAATTGCACACCGAGTGTGCGCTTGGAGTCGCACTTCCCTGACGAGCAGAGCCCGTACGCGGCAGAGGGTCGTCTGGCGCACGAGCTCGGTGAGCGCGCGCTGGTGACAGGTAAGTCGGCTGACGAAATTATTGGTGACTACAGCCAAGAGATGCGCGACGCGGTGCAGGTCTACCTTGACTACGTGCGCTGGATCAAGCACGAGCACATGCTAGTTGAAGTTAAGCTTGACGTGAGCCCGTGGGTGCCAGAAGGCTTTGGTACGAGCGACTGCGTGCTGATCGATCGCCAGACCATACACGTGATCGACTACAAGCACGGCAAGGGTGTGGCCGTGGACGTTGAGAACAACTCGCAGGCCATGCTCTACGGCTTGGGTGCGATTAACGAGTACGACTTGGTGTACGGGCCCTTCACTGACATCGTGCTCCACATCGTGCAGCCACGCATCCATAACATCAGCTCGTGGACCACTAACGTTGACGCACTTCTTGCGTGGGGCGAGACAGTCAAGCCAATTGCTGAGATCGCGTTTAAGGGCGAGGGCGAGGCTGTTGCAGGCGACCACTGCCGGTTCTGCAAGGCGCGTCACTCGTGCCGGGCACGCGCTGACATGATGATTGCAACCGTGTCTGACCAACCCGCGGGTGAGCTGATGGCCGATGCAGAGCTCGCAGCCATTTACCCTAAGCTTGCTGGCATCGTTGCGTGGGCAAACGACTTGCAGGACCAAGCGCTTAAGCGTGCCGAGACGGGCGTGAAGCTCCCGGGTTTGAAGTTGGTTGAAGGCCGCAGCGTGCGTACTTGGGCAGACGATGGTAAAGTTGCTGACAGGCTTTTAACAAACGACTTCAAGCCCGAACATATTTATGCTACAAAGCTGCTTGGAATAGGTGCCATCGAGACCCTCGTTGGCAAGAAGAAATTTACCGAGTTGCTTGGTGATTTAATTACCAAGCCGCCCGGTAAACCCACGCTGACAACGATCGAGGACAAGCGATCGGAACTCAGCACAAACGATGCAGCGCTCGCCGAGTTGCTGCGTTCTTAAACACGTTAAAAAGGTATCTATATGGCAACCGCCGCTAAAATCCAAGTCACACGCTCTTCACGAGTTAACTCACCTAAGGCACGTGCGTCCTACCCGCACATCTTCAAGCCCACAGCCTTCCAAGGCGAGGGTGACCCGAAGTACTCGATCAGCCTGCTCGTGCCCAAGGCCGAGAAGAAGTTTATCGAAGACCTGCGCGCAGCCCAAGACGCCGCGATCAAGGAGCTCTACCCAACCAAGGTGCCCACGAACTTTGAGCGCTGGGGTATCACCGACGGCGACGAGGTCGACGACCCTGCGGCCAAGGGCAACTGGGTGATCAAGGCAAGCAACAAGCAGCGCCCACGCATCGTGGACGCCAACAGCGCCGAGATCTTGGACGAGCTCGAGGTCTACGGTGGCTGCTACGTGCGTGCATCACTAAACGCCAAGGCCTACGGCACCTCGCAGAAGGGTGGCGTGACGCTCGAGCTCAACGTCGTGCAGAAGGTCGCCGACGGCACACCGTTCGGTGGCGCAGCCAAGGCCATGACCGACGCCGTGGGCGAGCTCGGTGCCTACGTCGGTGACGACGAGAGCTGGTAAGCTAGTTACAGGTCGCCGGGCACCTGAACCCAAAGCCCGGCACTAACACAGGACACACGATGAAAACGGTTGCACTTGATATTGAGGTCTACAGGGACTACTTCCTCGTCATGATGAAGGACGAGCAGAAGACCATGTACTACGAGATGTACGAAGGCCACGACCTGAACCGCGACGCACTGCGCAGCGTGCTGGGTAAGGTCTGCGTGGTGACGTTCAACGGCAACGGCTACGACATGCCGCTACTAAACGCAGCGCTCGAGGGCGCGAGCTGCCACGAGCTCAAAGATTATTCAGACAACATCATCGTGCACGACATACGTCCGTGGGAGCTCGAACTGCGCGCGCCTAAGGGTGTGAACCACATCGACCTGATCGAGGTCGCACCGGGGCTCACGGGGCTCAAGACCTACGCCGGGCGCATGGGCGCACCCAAGATGCAGGACCTACCCATCGAGCCCTCGGCCAGCATCACGCCTGAGGAGCGCGTGGCGTTGCGCGAGTACTGCGAGAATGACCTAGATGTCACGCTCATGCTTTACGCGCGCCTACAGCCCCAGATCGCGCTGCGTGAGAAGTTAGGCGACCAGTACGGACAAGACCTGCGCAGCAAGTCGGATGCGCAGATTGCAGAGGCCGTGATCAAGGCCGAGGTGCACAACGTGACCGGCAAGCCCGTTGGCAAGCCCCGTGTGAGCATCGGCAAGGTATTTAAGTACAAGGCACCCCCATTCATCCAAGAGAGCGAAGCGCTTGATTTCGTGCGCGCGTGTGACTTCGTGATCGCCGACACGGGCTCACCCAAGTGCGAGGCGCTAGACAACTACCGGGCTGGTAACTACCGCATGGGGATCGGTGGCCTGCACAGCACAGAGAGTGCGATAACGCACGTAGCCGGTGAGGACGAGTTCTTAATTGAGCGTGATGTGGCGTCCTACTACCCCTCGATCATCCTGCAGTGCGGCCTGTACCCAGAGACGATGGGCGAGGCCTTCCTTGACGTGTACACGACCATCTACGAGCGCAGGCTGGCCGCCAAGGCCGCGGGTGACAAGGTGACCTCGGACACGCTCAAGATTGCGCTTAACGGCACCTTCGGTAAGCTTGGCAGCAGGTATAGCTGCCTGTACTCACCGGGCCTGCTCGTGCAGGTCACGCTCACCGGCCAGTTAGCACTACTTGACCTGATCGCGATGGTCGAGGCCGCGGGCGCGCAGGTGGTGAGCGCCAACACCGACGGCATCGTGATACGGGGCAAGAAGACGCGCTACGTGGCCGTGCAGGAGGCTGTGGTTAAGTGGGAGAAGTGCACGGGCTTTGTGACCGAGGAGGCCGCCTACCGCGCGCTGCACTCGCGTGACGTGAACAGCTACGTGGCCATCAAGCCAGACGGCCGCATCAAGCTCAAGGGCGCGTACGCCACCACCACGCTCTCAAAGAGCCCGGCTAACGAGATATGCTCGATCGCGGCCGTGAAGTACTTGGCAGAGGGCGTGCCCATCAGGCAGACCATCTACGGCTGCGAGGACATCACGCTCTTTGCCACGGTGCGTGCGGTGCGCACGGGTGCGATCTACAGGGGCGAGTACTTGGGCAAGGTGGTGCGCTGGTACCGGGGCACTGAGGGCGACTTCATACGCTACAAGAAGAACGGCAACAAGGTACCCAAGTCAGACAACGCGGTGCCAATCATGGAGCTGCCAGAGGTGTTACCCACTGATATCGACTATCAGTGGTACATGAGCGAGGCGGTAAAGATTCTGATAGACGTAGGTCTTCATAAACTTTATTGACTCAGTTAAAAAAAAGCTTTACATTGTCAATTCACACGGAGAAACACATGCTTACACGATATCTTGCTTTTGTAGTTAAGGCGCTGATTACTTGCAGCGCGCTCTTCATCCTGTACTTTGTTATTTCTTACGGGATGTGATCATGGAACTCAAAACAGAGCACCTACCCTACGCCCCAGCCTCGGCCACCAACGTGCAGCGCACTTGGAAAAAATACGGCTGGACCCCGCCCTCAAAAGATCCAGAAACCATCGCCAAGTGGGATTACTACAAGAGTCTCTCGTTGTTATCAGAAACCGCCTTACACATTAAAAAGGATTAAATCGTGGAACAAATTACACAGATCGCATTGAACAAAGCCATTATGCTTTTAAAGGCCATCAAGGCCGAGTACGTCATCCAGATACCGGATGCACCGATCATTAACGAGGGCTCGCTCGAGGTGGTCGCACCGCGCGAGCGTAAGAGGCGTCAGATGACGGTACCCTACGGCACGTACAGCCATTTTTTAACCGGCAGAGACTTTGACGGGATGAAGGTTGGTGACGTGTTTTTACTTGAACCCGGCGAGTTTGACGCCGAGTCGTTGCGATCGGCGGCCGTGTCGCGTGGGTGCAAGCTGTGGGGCAACGGCTCGGTCATAAGCACCATTAAAAACAACGTCATCGAGTTCATGAGGCTGCAATGAAAGAACAACGCGAAATGCAGACGCACGTCGACGAGCTCAACGCTCATATTAAGGCGCAGTCAGATAGGATTGACTTCTTAAGCGCGACGCTTGATCGAACGACTAGGATACACCGCGGTCTGGCGGCTGATGCGGCACGCTACCGCTGGCTGAACAAGTACACCAGCCAGTTGTTCATGGTGACCGAGCAGCAGATAAATGACGAGGTTGATCGTGCGATGAGTGGGGGTGTGAAATGAAACACAAACACGCAGACCTTATTAAGCAGTGGGCTGACGGGGCGCAGATTCAAGGTAAAAGTGAGTATGTGGAATGGCACGATTTAAGACACCCGTCTTGGCATAAAAGTTGGCAATACCGCATCAAGCCAGAGCCAAAGCCTGATATGTACAAATACGTTGATGTTAGAGCGGTTAGGGATGGCATTTGCCAATGGACTACGTGCCTGCCTGAAGAAGCAAACTTAGGTCTGACCTTTGACGGTGAAACAGGCAAGCTGAAATCAGCGGAGGTGATGAAATGAACAAACGATTAAAAGAGTTGGCTGTGCAAGCGGGTGCAACAGTACACAAAGCAATGCACGGCGAAGCAATTAGCTTTTTAGAAAATGACCTTGAACGCTTTGCTGAACTTGTGCGCCAAGACCTTATTGCGATGTACAAGCAAGCATTAACTGACCCTGAAAACCAACCGAGTCAATATGGCACTGTGACCGTTGAGTACATGGAACAGCAGATAGCGTTAGAGCGCGAGGTTTGTGCTGAGTTGTGTGAAGAGGCATCTCTATATTTTGAAGATGATAGAGCAAGCGCCTCTTACGCAGCAGATTATTGTGCTGACGAAATTCGTAAAAGGAATGAGAAATGAAAGTAAATTTTGAATCGTCAATAAACCTTCAGGGCATAGTCGTTGACGTAGTTATTTACCCCGAAAGAATCACGTTCGACAAGGGTTCGCAATTTGAGGCAGAGATGGCGAACAGACAGAACGTAATCGTTGATGATAAGGTCATCACCACGGCAGAGAATCGCCGCCAGTGGATGCACCGCAAACTCGACAATTGGATTGATGGGGTGGAAGAATGACTGAAGAAGATGAAGCATTTGCAGAAATTGAGCGCAAGCAACAATGGCGGGTAGAAGATAACGTGCGCCGCGAGGCACAGCAAAAAGCCTTTAACTTTGTGATGGACATGGGCAGCATCGACTTAGGCAGCATGACCCTACAGCGAGCCTATGAGATCGGCTATCGTGCAGGGGTGTATGCAGAGCAGAGGAAGCGCGATGAACATCCCCGCTGACTTACCAGAATGGATGATGTGGTTTTACGGCGCATGGTGCGTATTTATCATCTACTTAAAATGGCTATTCAAATGAAAGAATTGACTGATTTTCAGAAGAAGTTCTTTGCACGCGGCACCAACTCACGGGTGTTCACGCAGGAGGAGTTTGACGAGGCGCTGGCGCTTGCCAAGGCCGAGATCATGCAGATCGCGATCAACACGACCAAGACCGCGATTTCAATCGAGCGCGAAGAGTGCGCCAAGATTGTTGACGTGATGCGCAAGGGGCTTGTTGGTGTAGACGTGCCGATGGTGCTGGACGTGGCGCTCGAGCAGCTCGCAACGCAGATCCGCGATAGGCTGACGAAGCAGCGGCATGGTTAAGGAGCCCGACATGGAACTGAACGAGCAAGAGTTAAAAGGTATTGCGCAAATAGGCGCAGCGATACGCGCCAACGCGCAGCAGGTAGGCGGCGCGCACTACGCCACCAAGGCCATACAGCCGTGGGACTTCATCATCGCCAACAACTTGGGCTACCTAGAGGGCAACATAGTGAAGTACGTCAGCCGGTGGAAGGACAAGGGCGGCGTTGAGGACCTGAAGAAGGCGCAGCACTACCTACAGAAACTTATTGAGGTGAGCGATGAAAAAATTTGACGGATTTGATGGTGCTTTAGTTGGTGCCGCTGATGTATGGCACCCCGGGTTTAATCGCGTTACCCGGGCTGTTTATAGCGGTGAGATGATTGTCGTTCTTCTCATGTCACAAGGCATGTCACCACAAGAGGCCCATGAGTACTGCAACTTCAACCTCGAAGGCAGTTATGTTGGCGAAGACACACCAATTATTTTTTGGGATGGGATTTTAGAATGAATGACGACGAGCTGTTCAAACTGTACGCCGGCATGGCGATGCAGGCCCTGATAACGGCCGCCAAGGTGCCTTGGGATTTAATCCCGCACTTGGCCAACGAGATGGCGCAAAAGATGATTGCCGAGCAGGGGAGCTCGTAGTGGCAGGCTACTCGCTATCACTGATCAGGCAGATCAACGACACGCCCTTCACGCCCTTCACACGCTTGGCCATGAAGGCCATCGAGCTTGACGTGAGCATCGTGGATATTGCAGATCACCTAGAGGTGTCACGCACCGCGGTGTACGCGTGGTTCTTGGGCAGGTACAAGCCAAGCGCTGATAAATTTACCAAACTGGAGAAATACCTTGAACGAATGTGAACAGGCATACCAAGACTGGCTCAAACTGCTCGACGACGCCAACGCACGCGACCTGCTCGAGGACCCCTACAACATCTGGCTAGAGGCGTGGGAGCAGGCGCGCATTACACAGGAAAAGCCCGCTGGTTAGGCGGGCAAACAACCCTGAACGGTTGAGGAGGAGAATTATTTCTTAGGGGTGAAGTAATTAAAGCCCTTTCTAATTGCGTCATAAGCCAACGGCCCATACTCATAGGCTAGAGATGGTGCCATGGCTGCAACGCCAGCAGCTTTAACCAGTGGATGTGGTGCCAGCATCAAGGCACCACTGACGCCTTCTAGGCCGTGCAGCATTGCGTCTCTGTAGTTGCCCCTCATAAACTCTTCGTATGCTTGAGGCAATTTGTACGCAGAGATAGCGCCTAAGCCTGCGCCGACTTTAGGGCCAGACACATAGCTAGCAATTTTTTCTGCGGCAGTTGGTACAGCTTTTTGAGCTGCTAACATTTCAGCTTTTGAGCCTGCAACTTGTCTCTCTAATCGATCTACTGTTGACGCTAGTTTAGGATCAATAGATGACTGCGCAGCGGCCTCTGCAGCTTGCGCAGCTTCACGAGCAATAATGGCTTCTTGCAAAGTTTTGTCAATATTGCCAACCATCATGCCCGCGCGAGTGCCTTCTGAGCTTCTACCGGGCTCCACGAGCAATCCGCTAGGTAGCTGAGCGCTAGGTCCAAAAACCCGTTGGGCTTTAGGCTCAGTTGCTGCGTACTGGGCAACGGCATCTTTAGCGCCGCCTTTGCCCACAAGTTGGTTTTCAATAATTGGATTTACATTGCCATACTCGGACTTAAACCAGTTTTTAGAACCGTAGCCAGCCTGAGGAGCCATTGCTTTTACAAACAGTTCTGGGCTTTTAACAAAGTCTTGCGGATCAACGCCTAGCTGCATAGCGCGTTGCGTAACAAATTCCATCAGCATACGATTACGCGCTAGCTCCATTTGAGCAGCTTCAGTCACGCCTTGAGCAGCTGCAAAAGGCGCACGAGCACTTTCTAGTTGCTGTGATGCAACGCGACCTTGCGCACGCAGACCAGACAGCTCGTCTTTTAGATTTGCTGCACGATTTTTAGCTTGCGAATCAATCGGGTCAAGCGGAAAAAACTTATTAGCCCCGTACCCAACCGCGGCGCCCGCTGCAATTGCTGCTGGGTTTACATCAGAGCCTTCTTCAGGCGCTGAAGATGAGCCTGTAGCTGTTGGTGTAAAAGGCGCGTATCGATCAAGAGGCTTAGCCTCAGACGCAGCAGGAGCGCCGCCATCAAAGGGGGCGTAACGATCAAATTTTGCCATTATCTAAACCCCGGTGAATTTTGCATGATCGTATCCAACAGCTTTGAATACTTTTGCGTCGCTTCGTAGTACGCACCAGCAGGTTGTCTGAAAAACCCGCTAGGGTCTCTGCCTCGCCCTGTTTTTGTCTCGTACTGCTGAAGGCCTTTGTATATGTCATTCATGACTTCGTACTCAGCGGCACGGCCTTGTGCCCATGAGTAAATATTTGCTGCAAGATTAGGCGTGCCAGCCTGCGCTGCTTGAAAAAGTCGTGCGTCGTTGTCCGTTGGGTTGACGCCTAACAAACCGCGATTCGTGCTCATTGACGCTAAGAACTCTTGCCCAATCAGTCTTGTCAGCTCTGTCACGGCAAGACGTTGATTCTTGGTTAGGTTGGCAGTCTGTAAATACTTTTCAACGGGTATGGATATTGACCCAAAGTTGCCTAGCTTTATACCCTCTTGTGCGCTCGCAAGGAAGCCGTTCAACATGCGCTGAAAGCTATCGTTATCTTTTGCGTTTTGCAGCAGACCAGTTATTTCAGGATTTGCAGTTAATATTTTTAAAATACCGTCGGTGCGATTCAAGTTTTGAACCGTCTTGATGTTGTCAAAACTTTTAAGTTTGGCGGTTTCTTCTAAATAAGGCTTGTCTAGAGCTTCTAAATTAGCCTTATAAATATTTTGTTGTGATTCAGTTAATTTAGCAATTTGATCTTGTATTTCTTTTTCTGATGCGCCCGGTGCGGGTTTAAAAATATTGTTATTAAAACGCGACTGATATGTACCATTGGATAACTGCCTATAGCCAAACTCAACGGGTGCTTCAGTATTTTCAGACGCGGGCGTGGATGCTGGAGGGGTGTTACCTCTTCCTCGTTGATCTTCTGTGTCCTCAGGCGTTTTTGGCGTACGATCGCCGTCAATGCCGGGCACAGCGCCAGCAGGTAACGGCTCTGGTCGCGCAGGACCGCTGCTTAGATTTGGATTAGATGCCGATGCTGGTGCGCCTGTTGCTGACGGCTGACTTACGCCTGCATAATTAAACGCATTTGCAACTGCAGCAGCGCCATAGTCTCTATTTAATTTAGCAACGTCAACGCCAGCTTTAAGTCCGTCAATGATGAGCTTTCGTCTATCAGTGTCCATAGTGGCTGCATCTTTTACGGTTGCAGCAATCTTTGGATCCAGCAACGACATGGCTGTAAAGAACTCAGGCGTAAACTTGCTGCCCAGTCCAATGATGCCCTCGCCTGATTTTAAGGCGTTGCTTGCTTCTGTTGGAGTCTTAAAACCCATGACGTTTGCAAGCATGTTGTAGGCTTGCGTTTTATTGCCAAGCTCGTACCTCTGCCCCGCTAACTGAGCACGCATCTGTGCAAGCGGTATGGCGTTTTGTTCTTCAACTTCACGCTGCTGCCCGATAACACCCATTGCGCGACCGAAACCCTCAGCAGCAGAGCCCGTGCGACCGGGGTCAGCCATCGCAGCGGCAACTTTTGCTAAATTTATAGTGCCGCCACGATTCTCAAGCGCTTTTAACTGAGCGTCGATTGCCTGCGTGTACTTAGCGAGCGCTTCGGGATCTGCGCCAATGCCCATCGGCGGGGCTACTAAGCCACCCGATAACGGTGCGCCTGCAACTGAAGTGACCATGATTTATTCCTTAAATTTAATCGCCCGGTGATATCTGACTAATATCAGTAGCCTTACTTGGATCAAACGTCCCGCTACCACCACCACTACTACCAAAAGTCTTGCCAAGCCACCCGCCAATATTATCTATGATACTCGGCCCACCGCTTGCAGGTGTTTGGAAGAACGAGCCAATACCAGCGCCAAGCGAGCCGAGCTGCATGAGCGGCGAGGTCTGATACGCGCCCGGTATCGGTCCGGTGTAAGTTGACGACACAGACGTTGGAATCGTGAAGCCCTTCATCAGAGCTGCTTGCTGCGCTGCCACTTGCAACGGGAAGAGCTGCTGGTTCTGAGCCATCTGCTGCTGCTGACCGCCCATCGTGCTGAGCGCGTTCACGTCACCCATTCCAAGGTTCTGCGTCGTGGTGCCTAACGCACCCATCTGCGAGCCGCCCATCATCTGACGCTGCAAATCAGCTTGCGCAGTAGTCAGCGCGTTCTGGTAGCCGCTTGCGAGCAAGCCCTGCTGCTGACCGCCGAGCGTCTGCAGCGCGTTTGTGACGTTCTGACCAAGCACGTTAGCACCACGAGTCGAGCCAAATTGACCGCTACCCACCGCACCCGCGGTTGCCTGAGGCGAGATCGTGTTGCGAATGTTCTGCAGACCTAAGCGACCTGCCTCATCAACCACGTTTCTCAAGTACGGATTCATGTAGCCCTGAGCTAAGTCAGGCGCACCCGTCGTCGCAGCGTTCATCGTGAGCGCGTTTGCAGAAGCCAAGTTTGGCTGGTAGTTACCAACGTTTGCTGCAGTCTGGTTAAACGCCTGCTGCTGCAGGGGCTGTGCACCGATATACTGAGCGTTTGCACCTGCTTGGGTGCTCGTGCCGGCTAAGTTGTTTAGGTAGTCCATGTACCACGCAGGAGCCGCTGTAGCCTGCTGCTGCGTGGTTGTGATGCTTGGCAGCGCTGCACCCTGCGTGAACGAGCCGCTCGAGGGTGTAGAGGGCGTGCCTAACTGAGGCGGGGTCACGTAGTTTGACGGCGCGGCAGTCAGGTTCGGTCCCGTTGCAGCGTTGAACGTTGCCCCCGGCGTGGGGGCAGCAGCAGTTAACGGCGCTACTGGCACAGACGTTGGGTCAAAGGTTGTCAGATCGATGTCAGCCATGATTATTTCCTTCCTACGTTTCGTAGCGCTTCTTTCATGTACTCAAGAGGCGACGCTTTTGGTGGTATTTTATCAGCGGGTGCTGACCTTGTGTGATCTCTTAGTGACTCGCGAAACGCGTCTAAGAGCTTGGCACCCGCGTCAGATGAGCCGTTACCAAGCGTTGAAACAGTCGAGGCATCAAACACGTACTCACCATCGGCGAGCATTGCGGGGATGTCATCCGACTGCCCGTCGCCCCGACCTCTGACGTAGTGCCCAGTTGCGCCCGTAACAAATTCAGGGATGTGCTCACCCTCACCGTGAGCCTGACCGCCCTCAGCCATCGTGCCTGTGGGCAGGGTTGCAATTCCTGTGCCCGCCATTGCCAAGGGGTTAGTGCCTGAGCCCTGATAGAGCCAGTCTGAGCCTGCTTTCTGACCTGTGGGGATGACAGGGATGCCGGGCGTGGGCTTACCCATCAACTGGCTACCCGCAAACGTTGTAGGATTGCCGCCAGACGTGTCAGAGCCGTAGGTGAAGTAATTGGGTGCTTGGCGTTTTTGCAACACGCCATAGAGACGCGGATCGACGCCGTAGATGCCCTGCTGCATCTGCGCAAGCTGTAAGGGGCTACCACCCTCTGCAGCCCGTATAGGCGCTAGTTGCTGATACACGTTGTAGTTCTCAAATGGGTTGTATTCGTTCACGTTCACACCTTGCAAGAATGTACTTTGTAAGTTACCGGGCAGCGCCCCCGGACCCGAGCCCTGAGCGCCTGCGTACATGTACGAGGGTGCCATTGCCGCACTCGGTACTGAGGCCTTAGGCGCAGCCTTGGGCGGCGTAATCGCTGCCTGCACCAACGGAGGGGGCTTAATGATAGGCGGGTTTATATCAATTGGCGGTTCTACGTCAATTGGTGGCGTGACGCTTGGTGGCGGGTAGATAACAGGCAACGGCGGCTTGACTGTGGATGTACCACCACCGCCTATATTGCCACCACCGATTGGCGGCTCATCAATCTTTACCGTTTTTATTGGCTCCCGCAAGACGGGTTGCGTTTCAGTTTGCAACGCAAAATCTGTCAACGGGCTTGTTTCTGCAACAGGCTGTGTAATAGGCTGCGTTTGTGCAACGTGCTCAGCCCCTGCCTCAGTTAACGCGCCTTCTTTTGTTACCCAATCTTTAGCAATTGCTTCTGCAGGTGTTGTTCCAAGTTTTGTTGAATTTAATAAAAAAGCAAACGCTGCGGGTAACCTGTCAGTTTCATCTAGCTTATCTGTTGCTTTGTTAACATCTTGTAGGGATTGCTCAATTGACGCACCGTTGCCATTGCCCCCGCTCCCACCGGAATTTTGACTAGCAAAAACAACAGCCGCTCCGACGTCTTTTAAAGACGCACCGTCTTTAACCAAACCTTGTAAGAAGTTCAATGTTTTAACAGACGGCGTATCAAGTGCAACACTTGAATACAAATCACTGATAGATGTTTTTACCTGTGATTTTAATAAATCAGGAATAGCGTCGCCGGTTTTTAAATTATTTAGAAGTTCTTGAACCAACGAGCCGTCTGTCTTTTTTCCAACAGCTAACAAGTCATCAATCAGCGTTGCGCCTGCGGTTTTCTGAAATATTCCGCTGTTTGATTCATCTAGCAAGCTGCTTACTAAAGCCTTGCCGGCAACGCTTGTACTGTTTTCTGTTTTTCTTAAAAAGTCAAAAGTTTTTGATGGCTCAACAACATTCATCACCCCGTTCGGAGCAAGCTCAAAGCCATAAAATTTGTTAGTAAAGCTGTTAAGGCCTTCAAGGCTGCTAAGCGTAGGTGCTATCTGCTCGCCATAGAGCTTTAAACCTGCACCAACTTGCCCAACAGGTGGTAAAGCAGCCAAGCTGGTAACGGGCGGCAAGCCTTTGCTTGAACCAGTCAGTGCAGCGGGTAAGTCGCCAAGAGCTTGTGCAATATTTTGCCCCTCTTGCGTTACAGGCGTGTAGGACAATCGCTCTGCAATGTTATTGGCAACAGTGTCAATAACTTTTGGATCAACTGGCGCTCCTGTAGCAAGGTCGTACCAAGTTTTACCCACACCATAGCCGGCTGCTGCGACGTTCCCCGCAACAAAGCCTAGTTGATTCATACCTGCTTCAAACAAACCAAGCGCTTGATTTTTTATTTCAGTTGGAAAATTAGCCAAGTAATCTAATAGACCACCAGTGTTTTCTGTTGTCAGTTGACTATTTTGAGCGCTAACTACATTACCCTGCGCGTCAATTTGTGGGACAGCAGAGCCGTATGTTTTTGTTGGCGCGGTTACTACCGGCAGCGCACCCGCGCTTGTCGTTGATTCTGGCGCTGATGAAGTTATACGTTCTTCTTCTATTTGTTTGCGTGCAAAATCAAGAAAATCCTCATCATCCATTTCTACAGGCGCATAGCCTAAGGTAGCAATTCCTGTGTTGTACGAGTCAAGCAAATCGGCGTATTTGTTTGAGCCAGACATATTGACTGTCACACCATCACCGCTTGGCAAAGCTACCGGATCGACATCGCTTGTTGTTGCGTCGGCATAAGTGCCCAAGGGCGCACCAACAGTCGGATTGGCAGCGTTCGCCACCAACTGGTTATAAATAGCATCAGCGTCGGCTTGACCTGTTGCCTGCTGAATCAGCGGGGGTGTTACAACGCTAGAAATATCAGCAGGCGTGTACTCAACGCCCGAGGCGCTGCTTGGCAGGTTCTGAATAACTCTGTCAAGCTCTGCGTCTGCGTCATAAGGCGCTGTGTCTAATTCAGTGCCAACGGGTGACCTATTTGACCCTTCTATAGGCAAAGCCTGAGCGTTTGTTGCGCCTGTCTCGTACTTGACCGAGTCAATGGTTGATGAAACAAAGTCAGAAATATTAGCCTTGATATCTTGCACGATTTGGCTGTTGCCGATCATGCCCGCGAGGCTGTCTACGCCTGAAACTGCCGCAGCGGTTAGCGCAGCCGTACCAACGTTGCCACCTTTAAGCGCAGTTAAAATAGACGCAGAAATCGACGAATTTAGAGCTTTTTGAACACTTGGGTCTGTGACACCGATATTAGTAAATATGTCCTTAGTAGCCGTGGGCATAACATTTGCAAACGTGGCTACTAATGCGCCATTTAATGCTGCTTGCACGGGGTCTTTGCCCGTTGCCACTGCTGCTGCCGTTGCAATTGCCGTCTGCGTGCCGATCTGGGCAAGTGCGCCGCCGCCTAATAATTCAGCACCCGCAACACCCGCACCGCCAGAAACCGCGCCTAACGCGCCCGCCTTTAAAACGTCACCGACGTTGCCGCCCTGCGCGGCGGTCACGGCGGCGTTGATTGCAGCGGTCCTAGCAGCAGCCGTAGCAGCAGCGCCCCAGTTGATGCCTGCTGAACCCAAGCCTGCAGCGGCATCAGCGGCTAAAAACGCGCCAACATCACCGCCTGCAACAGCGCCTGCACCTAACCCCGCTCCCGCGCCTGCACCAAATCCTGCGGCGTTCATTAACGCGCCACCAACACCACCTGTGGCCATTGCAGCGGCAAGTAGTAACGCACCTTGCGTCATATCAGCAGGAATCTGACCGCCGTACTTTCTTTCGTTTATGTACAGCAGATCTTTAACCGTGCTGCCAGTTTCAGCAGGTACGCCAGTGTTATAGATTGTCGTGCCACCCGTCAAAGGGTCAATAAACAGCAACTGACCTTGCTCATTGCGCTGCTGAATTACACTATCAAGCGAAGCTGTCTCATTCGGCTTGAGCGCTAACCCAAGCGACATCGGGTCAAGAATCAACTCACCTTCTCGTGTACCTAACCCCGCACGAACCGAATCAACTAGAACGCCTTTTAAATTGCCTTGCTCGTCGTAAAACTGCGTTGGCGTGCCTTCAAAGTTTGGCGCTAAATGCTGCGCCAAAGTGTTTGGGTCAACTGGGTTAATACCTGAATACTGAACAGGCGCTACGTCCTGTCTTTCGCCACTGTTTACGTCCAAATAATAGGGTGCAGAGTAAGCGTTTGTGAACTCGGCGTAGGACTCTGGCTGATACTGCCAGTCTTCGGTTGGGGTAAGGGCAGTCGGTAACGCGCCACCGCCCGTGTCTGGTGACAGCCCGTAAGACTGTCCTTCGGCGCTCGTCCTGAGTTGTTCTCTTATCTGCTCACCGGTCACGCCCTGATTGAGTTGGTCGGTAAACGTTGCCATCCCGCTCGGATCGGCCTGCCGACCAAACTCTTGTTGGTAGATGTCGTTTACGGTCTGTTGCCATTGATTTGCAGGAGCAGGCGCAAGAGGTGCGCCCGAGTAACTAGGGTCAACAAAGCCCGGTGAGTCGTAGACAGGCGTAGGATCAGCGGCAGGGTTCTGCGCCGCTAAATATTCCGCCTCAAACGCAAGCGCATTTGCTTGAGCAGCAGCATCGTCAGACGCTTGCTGGTCAAAGTAATAACCGTCATTACCCTCGCTCATGGCTGTATGCTCATAATGCCAACAAGTGAAGCCGCCCAGTCTGGCCAATCAGCAAAGCTACGGCTGTCTGGGATGTTTGAGCTCATAAAGTAACCGTTACCTGACATGCCGTCTGCCCACTCGCGCCACCTGTCCTCAGTGACCACGCCTAGTTGTTGGGGCGCAAACAGCTCGTTCATGAGCGAGCACCATGACTCCCAAGTGTGGCCGCGGGGATCGTAGCTCGTCATGGGTTGCCTGTGCTGCGCATGTCGCCCACATCTGCTGAGAGCAGGTTCAGGCCGCACTCGTAGTTGCCGTTCACCACGTTGCTCTCAAAACGCAGGCGCATCTCTCGGCGCTGCTCGCGCAGGTCAATCTTGAGCGTCGTGGGTGAGAACACGTAAGCTGCGCTCACCTGATCCACGTCTGATGCGTAGCCCTTGCCGGTGACGTACAAGTTCATGTCCTCAGACTGCACAAAGTCGGGCTCCACGCGCTCGAGCCTGATGTAGTTGTTCATGCCAACGGCGTCATTTTGGTTCGGCCCACCGTTCACCCAACCGATACTGTCCGTCTCAAAGTAGCTCTGAATTGCGCTCTGTTGGCTCAGGTTTACAAGGTTCGTGCCCGTCTCGTGTTGCCAGAGCGTGTAAGTATTTGAGTCATTTTCTTCATTGCCTGCCCAGATTGGGCGACGAAACACCTCAGAGAACGTGCCTGCAGCGCGACGAGCGCCTAGAGCCTCACCCGCGTCGTACCAGATCTTGTCGCGCACGTTATAGATGATTGCGTCCGTGCACTCCGTGGCATCACCCTTGGGGTAAAACCACCAGATTTCACCCCAACGCGGTATCTTCGTCGCCCAGACTTTCTGACGTTGCGCGTAGTTGACGTTGTCAAAGAAGTAGTTGATGTTCGTGTTGTTAGCAACCTCGCTCACAACGCCGTTGTACATCAGGAAGCGATCTACGCCGCACCAAAAGAACAGACCATCGTACTCAATCACGCTCGATGACGACAGGATTGAGCTCTGGCTCGTCACGATGTCGTAGCGCCAGTAGATCGTGCTCGCGCCCACAGTTGTAGGCGCGTAGCTCACGCGAATAAGCGAGTCAAGCGACCAGAAGAGCCCTGATGGCGCAGTCGTGCCGCCCCTGACGGGCAAACCCTTGACGATCTTGCCCGCAGAGACAGTGTTCTCGTTTGAGTCAGCCGAGACCCAGTCTTGAAAGTTGCCCGCTGAGCAGTTCTTAATCAGCCCGTTGTTGCCGTACACAAAGAGGTACGGGTGCAGCATGACGCAGCCACCAGACACGCTGATGTTGTTGTTAAAAGTCAACGTCAGAGCGCCTGACGTAGAGACCGTGTTTGAGAGCGTCACAGTCGTGGAGCTCGCGCCCACAGCCACGATGCTCACTGTTGTGTTGGCAGGCACGCCTGTACCTGTCACCGTCTGACCGACTGCGATGAGTGCGTTGACTGAGGCGATCGTGAACACGCTAGGCGGACCAATCACCATCGTGCCCGCAGCCGTGAAGACACCGACCTGACTCATCGCACCAGTTGGGAAGTTACCGATCAATACTGGCGTGTTGAGCGTGTTGTCAATGTGCACGAGATTTAGACCCGGATGCGCAATCAGCGTCTGATTGCCTGAGCCACCAGAGTCAAAGCCGATGTCCATCTGCCACAAGTTAAGCGCATCTACCGTGAAGTTGCTTAGCGAGATGTTGGTCGGACCCGAGCCCACGCCGTCGTCATCATCCGTGACCCACTCCTGTAGACCGCCACTCCAGCCTGAGTAGACGTAGTTCAGACCATCCTCTGAGCTCATGATCATGCCGCGACTAATGCCCGAGGCGTTCTGAAAAATCCCTCGGTAGCCGCCTATCTTACGCGGGCGACCGCGCTGAAAGCGCACCCACTTGCCGTCTACATAGACAGGCGCATCAAACTGCGTGCCATCGCGCTGGATGCCCGGCTTGATGTTGAGCGAGATAACTTTTGCTGTCAAAACGCGCCTCCCGAAACACCTGCGGGCACGAACAAACCGGACGTGGTGAGCGTGAGTGCGTTTGCGCCGTTCAGGGCAAAGCCCACTTGATTTGTTGCAGGTTGGTACAGACCCGTGTTTGTGTTGCCTGTAAAGTTCAACGAGGGCGCAGCAGCCGAGCCTGAGTTAATCGTGAGTGACGTGACCGTGCCGCCAGAGGCGCTCGACGAGTTGTAGACGTTTGTGCCATCGCAGACCACAGTCAAGGTCTGACCCTGAGGCACAGTAACCGTCGCTGCGCTGACGGCTGAGGTCTTAAACGTGAGCGAGAACGCACCCGTCGTCTGATTGTTCAGGTAATAAATTTGAACGGTCGATGGCAGCACGACAATCTGGTTTGAAAGCAAAGCCCCTGAGTAACCCTGCACGACGTTGGCGTACTCAACCGCCGTGAGGGTCGTGGTGCCTCCCGTGACGACCTTGGCTAACTGGGTATAAGCGAACGTGTTTGAGCGCCCGTAGGCAAACGTAGAGTAGCCATTAATGCCGTTTGAGACGATGACCAACGACTCAGTCAATTGAAGCTGCTGCGTAGCTGCTGCGTCTATTGTGTCTGTGCCGCTTGGGGTAAGCGTCAGGATGCCTGTGCCGCCGTTGCGCACCATGACAAACCAACCGTTACCGACCGTAGACGCTGTGGGCAGCGTGATCGTGCCCACGCCGCTTGACCAAACTAAGAACTGAGCGCGGTAGGTTGTGTTTAACGTAACGCTTGAAAAGACCGAGCTCTCGGCGTATTGCTGATTCAGCGTCGTGCTAATTGCGGTCAGACCGTACCCTGCCAAAGCCGCAGCGTTTGCCGACGAAGTACCCGCTCCAAACGTGACAGTAGACCAAGTGCCGTTGTTTGTTGTGTTATTAGTTAAGAAGATGTACTGAGCGATACCCGAGGCAATCGAGACAATCGTGTTGCCTGAGATGTCTGTGACCGTGAAGGTGATTGCGCCAATGTTCTGAATCAGCACGCTTTGACCCGTGCTCACCTGCAGCGCAGAGGGCAGGTACAGCTTTAAGCTGCCAACGGTTGCGGTGACCTGAATGATTGCGGCAACAACGTCTGTGCTTGTCGTACCGTTGATTGGCCAGTCAAGCTCCGTGTCTGCCGAGATCGTCAGCGCTTCGTAGCCGATCTGACTCGGGTTGATTGTCTGTCCCGTGATCGGGTTGACGTAGGTGTTGGTCATAGTTACCTCTAAGAGTCCACAGCGATTGCTGAGCGGTCACCCACGCGGGTCACGTCCTCGACTTTAAGCGCCTGCATTGCCATGTCGTACTTCTGTTGGAATATCTGACGTGCGTCGTCTTTTAGGTAGATCACAGCCTGCAAGAGCGCTCCGAAGAGCATCGCGTTGGGGGCGTTGTTTGTGATCCAGTTTGTCTGATTCGTTGAGGATAGAGGTTGGAGGCGCTGATAAACCAACACCTCAAACGTGTACGCCTGATCGGGCGTAGGCGACACAAACCAGTTGTCGTAGTTGTAATCCGCGTAGTACAGGGGCAAGCCGTTCGCGCTCTCGGCGCTGTAGTTGGTCAGGTACTCGTACTTGCGTAAGTAAACTGGCGTCTTCTCGCCGCCCGAGGTTACCGACATTGACCCGGTCTTGCGCCACCGAGCGGGCTTCTGAATGATCGGGTTGCCGATCGACATCACCCCTTGGGCGACCTCGATCTGTCCAAGCGTCTTGATCTGCTGAGCAATCTCAAACTCAGCCAGCGTGATAAATACAGGGATCTGAGAGACAACGGCGGCGTCATTACGCTCGAGGTACTGCTCGATCGTTGTGACTAAGTTGTCGTAAGTTAGAGCAAAGCTCGCGGTCATAGCGCCACCCACAAAAGTGAATTTGAGAGCGTTTTATCACAAAGCGCTTGATTTGACATTTTAGCCTTTATCCTGCTAATTTAAAACCACAATTTACCCGAGCATCGAGATTGCCTTGACCTTAACTGCTGCAACACGATTAAGCCAGCCTGTGCCGTACACATCAAAGTTACCGAGGCTGCGGTAGAAGGCTTCTTTCTCTTGGCTGAACTTCTCAATCAACACAACAGGATCAGCCGCTTGAACAGCAGCCATTGTCATCGGACCAAAGCCGCCATCAGGTGTTACGCCTACGGCAGTCTGTAGTAGCTTAATTGAACGCCCCGGACCGGCGTTCACGCCCATGTCAAAGACCAAATAGTCAATCCCAGAAGGCAGCTCGTCCGCCCGCACAACATCCCAATACTTCTTCTTGTATAGGGGTTCCACATCCGCAGCGGTTAGCTTACGCATTTGATCGTGGGTAACTTGATGCCCAACGTGCTGTTCCCAGTTGTACTGAGTCACGCCAAGCATGGTCGAGCCTTTACGCCCGTCTGGTAACTTGTTGCCGTTATCACGCTCGTCGTCAGAAAAACCACCTTCTGAGGCGAGCATCTGTTCAAACGCTTGTTGCCAATTGTGTTTCATTTCTTCTGTGCGTAAAACAATGTTCTGTCGCCAAACAAATAAAAGCCGACTGCCGAGGCAAAATTATTCACGGCTGGACTGTCTTGACCTGTAATCATCATAAACGACCAAGTGCCAAGCACAACAGTCGCAACGCCCGGCCTCATCAAACGCACGATGGCTTCAACCCACGGGTACGTTGTGCCACTACCACCGGCGGCGTTCATTGCCTTAAACATTTCCAAATCAGTCTGACGCATCTGCGTGTACTCACCAATGTTTGTAGGCTTGTATACGTCAGTCTGAATGAAACGCCCGATCAGGGATTTCCCTAGGTCTACAGCAAGAGGGCCAAGCGCTGCGAGTAGGGTAATTGGATCCATTATTTGTCCGCCTTAGCGTCGATTTTGTCATAGAGTCGAGCGATCATCTGCTCAAGGCGGTCGAAGCGTTTATCCATCTCACTACGCAGGGTGTCAACTTCTGACTTTTTGGTATACGTTTCTGAAACGTGCAGGCGCAGATCAGCAATCTCTTTCTTGAGTTCTTTGACGGAATCCCATAATTGACGAGCAAACCAACCACCGACGGTTAGTAGTGAACCTGCACCGATATTGATGATTATTTGCCAGTCCATCGAACGTCCTTAAATATTGCGTAGATTGCCCACGGTATTAACCACAAACTACACAGCAGCACT
>Ga0209550_10000229_pt1 | contig 50011 bp, 47 predicted proteins | sample LauGreSuBDMM15SN_2_FD_187567 | JGI IMG/M metagenome (GOLD analysis project Ga0209550, IMG submission 187567) | Freshwater lake microbial communities from Lake Michigan, USA - Su13.BD.MM15.SN (SPAdes) (version 5) | ecosystem: Environmental > Aquatic > Freshwater > Lake | place: Lake Michigan...
ATCAACGGAGATTTCTTAAATGAAAAAGACTCTGCTCGCTGCCGCCCTGCTAGCCGGCTTTGCTGGTGCCGCTTCGGCACAATCATCAGTAACTTTGTACGGTATCGTTGACGGCGGTTTGCGCTATCAACAAGTTAGTCGCAACAACCTCGATGGCGTGAGCAACGCCGGCGTGGCTTATGGCCAACAGTCAGGTAACCGTTTCGGTATGAAAGGTGTTGAAAGCCTGGGTAACGGCAACAACGCAATTTTCGCGCTCGAAAACGGCTTTGAACTCGGCAACGGTACAAGCGGACAAGGCGGTCGTATGTTCGGTCGCCAGTCATGGGTGGGTTTGGAAAACAACTCTTGGGGTCAGGTTCGCCTTGGCCGTTATGTCAACTTGACCACAGAATACGTGGTTTACGGTGTTGACCCATTTGGCGGCGGTTTCGGTCAGCTGAACATGGGTAACGCGTTCACAGCGGGTAACACGGTGCGTCTGGACAACCTCCTGATGTACAAAACACCTACAATGAGTGGTTTCCAAGCTGGTGTGGGCTACTCCTTCGCAACAGGTTTGACATCGAACGGCGGCACAACTGGTTACGGTTTCGCGACAAGCAACAACTCACGTCAAGTGACGGTTGGTGTTAAGTACGCAAACGGCCCAATTTTTGCAGCTGCATCGTATGAAAAAGCCTACGCCGCTAACACATCAACACAAAACGGCAACAGCGTAAACAGCGCTAACATCTCCGGTTCGTACGACTTTAAAGTTGTGAAATTGGCAGCTGGTTTCGGCGTAACACGTGACGGCTTCTGGGCTGGATCTGGTGCAGGCGGTACCGGTGCTACGATCGCAACAGGTCCTAACGGCAACACAAACGGACTGGTGTTCGCACCTAGTACTAGCTTCAACGCCTACATCGTTGGCGCTACTGTACCTGTGAATGCCGTTTCACGTGTCTTGTTTTCATGGAACATGATTGCTCCTGATGGCGACACGAAAACGCTTTACGGTGCAAAAAACCAGCAGTCGCTCAACTTGGGTTACACCTATGACTTCACGAAGCGTACAAACGTGTACACATACGTCGGTCAGACAACTAACTACGCAACAGTTGACACAGCGAAGAGCACCGTTGTTGGTCTCGGTATACGTCACCAGTTCTAAGCAACTGCCTAGAACACTGGTTTAGCTTCGGCTAGATCAGTTGCGGTAAGTAAACAAAGCGGGTCACTTTTCGGAGTGACCCGCTTTGTTTTGGCTTGTAGAAGTGTGATCTCCCTATGTCCGTTGGGCGATAGGGCCGAGTAAAAACCCTAATGAGAGTGCTACAATCTTTGAGTTTGTGCAACACAGCCGAGACTCTGGATGAACCTGCAACAATATTTCCCTGTCCTGCTTTTTATCGCCGTGGGTAGCGCCATCGGTTTTGCGTTGATCGCAGCCGGCTCCTTGATTGGCCCGCATCGCCCTGATGCCCAAAAACTCTCACCCTACGAGTGTGGTTTTGAAACCTTTGGTGATGCACGCATGAAGTTCGACGTGCGCTATTACTTGGTTGCCATCCTCTTTATTTTGTTTGATCTTGAAATTGCATTCTTATTCCCCTGGGCCATTGCAAATGGTGCGGTGGGTATGGTTGGTTTCGTCACGGCAATGATCTTTTTAACGATTTTGACTGTGGGTTTTATTTACGAGTGGAAAAAAGGTGCGCTTGACTGGGAATAAACCCCAGCAACGCAGAGCTTAACTATGGCAATTGATGGCATTTTGAAAGAAGGTTTCATCACGACCAGCGCAGACAAATTCATCAACTGGGCAAAAACCGGTTCGATGTGGCCAATGACGTTTGGTCTGGCGTGTTGTGCGGTAGAAATGATGCATGCGGGTGCTGCGCGCTACGACTTAGATCAGTTTGGGATCATTTTCCGTCCAAGCCCGCGGCAGTCAGACCTCATGATTGTGGCGGGGACCTTGTGCAACAAGATGGCACCTGCCTTGCGCAAAGTCTATGACCAGATGCCTGAGCCACGCTGGGTGGTCTCAATGGGCTCTTGCGCGAACGGCGGCGGCTACTACCACTATTCGTATTCCGTAGTACGTGGTTGTGACCGTATTGTGCCGGTGGACGTTTATGTACCTGGCTGTCCACCCACTGCAGAAGCGTTGGTCTATGGCCTGCTGCAGATGCAAAACAAGATTCGCCGAACCAATACGATCGCACGTTAATTTAAACAACGTGTTGGCTCGATCCCAACACGTTGTGTGACACAGGCTTAAGACATGTCCAGGCTAGAAAACCTGCAACAACAATTGATGACCTTGCTTGGTGAGCAGACCAAGCTGACGCTGTCGACCGATGAGATCACCCTAGAGGTCTCGCCTGACCATTGGCAGTCCGTATGTCAGCGTTTGCGCGACGAGCCGGCCTTAAGGTTCGAGACCTGTATCGACTTGTGTGGTCTCGATTACCTGACCTACGGTGCAGGGCGTGTCGGTGAAACACCTGCGACAGCAGTGGTGCCTGCAAGTCGGTACGCTGTGGTGGTGCATTTGTTGTCGCTTACGCATAACTGCCGCCTGCGTGTGCGCGCATTCTTGCAGAGTACCGAATTCCCTGTGTTGGATTCGCTGGTGGACGTCTGGCCCGCCGTGAACTGGTTTGAGCGTGAAGCCTTCGACCTGTTCGGGATTGTGTTTGAGGGCCATCCTGACTTACGCCGCATCCTGACAGACTACGGCTTTATTGGTCATCCCTTCCGCAAGGATTTCCCCGTATACGGCAACGTTGAGATGCGCTATGACCCTGAACAGGGCAGAGTGGTGTATCAGCCCGTCACAATCGATCCGCGTGAAGTCATTCCGCGTGTCATTCGTGAAGATGGCTATGGGATGGGACGCTAATCATGGCTGAAATTAAAAACTACACGCTGAACTTTGGCCCACAACATCCAGCGGCGCACGGCGTGCTGCGCTTGGTACTTGAGCTTGATGGTGAAGTGATTCAACGTGCGGATCCACATATCGGTCTGCTGCATCGTGGCACTGAAAAACTCGCTGAGCACCGCACTTTCCTGCAAGCCTTGCCTTACATGGATCGTCTCGACTACGTGTCGATGATGTGTAACGAGCACGCCTACGTCATGGCCATCGAGAAAATGATGGGCGTGCAAGTGCCCTTGCGTGCGCAGTATATCCGTGTGATGTTTGATGAGATCACACGCCTGCTGAACCACCTGATGTCGTTGGGTTCACATGCGCTTGACGTCGGTGCGATGGCCGTATTTTTGTACGCCTTCCGTGAGCGTGAAGACTTAATGGATTGCTATGAGGCCGTCTCGGGTGCGCGCATGCACGCGGCCTATTACCGTCCGGGCGGCGTGTATCGCGATCTGCCTGACGCGATGGCGCAGTACGGCAAGTCAAGCGAATATCGCTCGGCAAAAGACTTCAAAGCGATGAACGATGCGCGCTCAGGCTCCTTGCTCGACTTCATCGAAGACTTTACCAATCGTTTCCCTACCTGTGTGGATGAGTACGAGACGCTCTTGACCGATAACCGTATCTGGAAGCAGCGTTTAGTCGGCATTGGTGTGGTCGATCCGGAGCGCGCCAAGGCGCTTGGGTTCACGGGGCCTATGTTGCGCGGTTCGGGCGTCGCTTGGGATTTGCGCAAAATGCAGCCTTACGAAGTCTACGATCGGATGCAGTTTGAAGTGCCAATCGGTGTGAACGGCGACTCGTATGACCGTTATTTGGTGCGCGTGGCTGAAATGCGAGAAAGTAATCGCATCATCATGCAGTGTGTGACGTGGTTGCGTGACAACCCTGGCCCTGTGATGACGGATAACCACAAGGTGTCACCTCCACAGCGTACCGGCATGAAGTCCAACATGGAAGAGTTGATTCACCATTTCAAACTCTTCACAGAAGGCTTCCATGTGCCAGCCGGTGAGGCTTACGCAAGCATTGAGCACCCCAAGGGTGAGTTTGGTATTTACATGGTGTCTGATGGCGCCAACAAGCCGTATCGCTTAAAGATTCGTGCACCAGGTTTTGTGCATTTGCAGGCGCTCGATGAAATGTCGCGTGGCCACATGATTGCCGATGCTGTCACGATTATTGGTACCCAGGATATTGTTTTTGGCGAGATCGACCGTTAAGGTCACCGCTAAGTTCTTACCGGATGTAAACATGCTGCTCTCTGAACAGGCCTACAAAAGAATCGACCGCGAGATCGCCAAGTACCCGGCTGATCAAAAGCAGTCGGCCATTATGGCGTCCCTGGCAATCGCCCAGGAAGAAAAAGGTTGGGTGTCGCCTGAAGTGATTCAGGGCGTTGCTGACTATTTGGGTCAGCCCGCGATTGCGGTGCAAGAAAACGCCACGTTCTACAACATGTTCGACATACGCCCCGTGGGCAAGTTCAAGATTAGCGTTTGCACAAACCTGCCTTGTGCGTTGCGCGATGGTGAAAAGACTGCCGACTACCTGAAAAACAAACTCGGTATTGGCTTTCGTGAGACCACAGCGTGCGGCACGTTTTCTCTCGTTGAAGGTGAGTGCATGGGTGCTTGCGGAGATTCTCCGGTGCTCTTGGTTAACAACACACATATGTGCGTGCGCATGGCTACAGATAAGATCGATGCGATGATCGCCGATCTGAGCGCGGCCGCAACAGGAGGTGCTGTATGAGCACCGCAGCCATTCTTTCGAAATACGCCCAGGGCTTGATCGCCTCGCCTGGTGCGCCCGCAGACTCAATGGGCTTGCATGGCCGCCACATGGGCGCGCAGATTATGGCTGGGCTGGATGGTAACAATTGGCGCCTAGCCGATTACGTCAAGCGTGGTGGCTACGAAGCCTTGCGCAAAATCCTGACGACCGGCATGAGCCAGGAAGACGTCATCGCTGAAGTCAAAACATCTGGTTTGCGTGGTCGTGGCGGCGCCGGGTTCCCGACCGGTTTGAAGTGGAGCTTCATGCCGCGCACCTTCCCCGGTCAAAAGTATTTGGTGTGTAACTCCGACGAAGGCGAGCCTGGCACGTTTAAAGATCGCGATATCCTTCGTTTGAATCCGCATATCGTGATCGAAGGCATGGCGATTGCCGCCTACGCGATGGGCATCCCTGTTGGCTACAACTACATTCACGGTGAGATTTTCGAGGTCTACCAACGTTTTGAAGAGGCGTTGGACGAAGCGCGGCAAGCGGGCTTCCTGGGTGACAACATCTTAGGCTCGCAATTCAATTTTCAGTTACATGCTTTCCACGGCTTCGGTGCGTACATTTGCGGCGAAGAAACCGCTTTGCTCGAGTCGTTGGAAGGAAAGAAAGGCCAGCCACGCTTTAAGCCGCCTTTCCCAGCAAGCTTTGGTTTGTATGGCAAACCCACCACGATCAACAACACCGAAACCTTTGCGGCTGTGCCCTGGATTATTCGCAACGGTGGCCCCGCTTATTTGGAAGTCGGTAAGCCAAACAACGGTGGCACCAAATTGTTTTCTATTACGGGCGATGTCGAGCGTCCCGGTAATTATGAAATCCCCTTGGGCACGCCGTTTGCAACGCTACTTGAACTTGCCGGTGGTATGCGCGGTGGTTCGACCCTCAAGGCTGTGATCCCCGGTGGCTCGAGCGCGCCTGTAATCCCTGGCAACATCATGATGGACACGACGATGGATTACGACGCCATCTCCAAGGCCGGCTCGATGCTTGGTTCAGGCGCAGTGATCGTGATGAATGACACGCGCTGCATGGTGAAGTCGCTCTTGCGGCTGTCGTATTTTTATTTTGAAGAAAGTTGCGGTCAGTGCACGCCTTGCCGAGAAGGCACGGGTTGGCTCTATCGCATGGTCAATCGTATCGAGCATGGCCAGGGTCGTGCTGACGATCTCGATTTGCTCGACTCGGTTGCGGGAAACATTATGGGTCGCACGATTTGCGCCCTGGGTGATGCGGCCGCCATGCCGGTGCGCGGGTTTCTCAAGCATTATCGCGACGAATTCGCCTATCACATAGAGCATAAGCGCTGTGTAGTGGCCCCCTATCTCTAAGGTTTGGATAAAGTTATGGTTGAGTTAACCATCGACGGCAAGAAAGTCGAAGTGCAAGAAGGTAGTATGGTGATGCACGCCGCACATAAGCTTGGTGTGTACGTGCCGCACTTCTGTTATCACAAGAAGCTCTCCATCGCGGCAAACTGCCGCATGTGCTTGGTTGAGATCGAGAAGGCCCCCAAGGCGATGCCTGCTTGCGCCACGCCTGCGACCAACGGCATGGTGGTACATACGTGCTCGGAGCGTGCGGTCGCTGCACAAAAAAGCGTGATGGAATTCTTGTTGATCAATCATCCCCTGGATTGTCCGATTTGCGATCAGGGTGGTGAATGTCAGCTGCAGGATTTAGCGGTGGGTTACGGTGGATCGTCTTCGCGCTACCAAGAAGAAAAGCGCGTGGTGTTCCATAAGGATATGGGCCCACTGGTGTCAGCAGAGGAAATGTCGCGTTGTATTCATTGCACGCGCTGTGTGCGTTTCGGTCAAGAGGTCGCAGGTATCATGGAACTTGGCATGATTGGCCGAGGCGAACACTCTGAGATCACCACCTTTGTCGGCCGCTCGGTTGAATCCGAATTATCGGGCAATATGATTGATTTGTGTCCGGTGGGTGCCTTAACCTCCAAGCCTTTCCGCTATCAAGCGCGTACCTGGGAACTCGCGCGTCGCCGCGCCGTATCGCCACACGATAGTTTGGGTGCGAACTTGGTGGTGCAGGTCAAAGGTGACGAAGTAGTGCGCGTGGTGCCTTTTGAGAACGAAGAGATCAATGAGTGCTGGATCAGCGATCGTGATCGTTTTTCGTACGAAGGCTTAACGCAGGATCGTTTGACTACACCGCTGGTCAAAGGACAGGATGGTCAGTGGCGTGAGGCCTCGTGGTCTGATGCCTTGCAGGTGGTTGCCCATGGCCTGATGGATGTGCGTGACGCTTCAGGTGCCGCGCAGATTGGTGCCTTGGCAACTGAATACGCCACCTTAGAAGAGTTGGCGTTGTTGGGGCGTGTGGCCCGCGGCCTAGGCTCTGAGAACATCGATGCACGTTTGTATCAAACCGATGCCAAGTTGGACGCTGCGCTGACGGGTGCGCCATGGCTGGGTATGCCGATTGCGGCACTTGATACGCTAGACCGCGTGTTAGTGGTGGGTTCTTTTTTGCGTAAAGACCATCCTTTGATGGCTCAACGTTTGCGTCAGGCCGCAAAGCGTGGCACACAGATTTCTGCAATCGATACCGCGGGTGATGACCCCCTGCTTAAGTTGACGGCGCGCGCGACAGTGTTGCCTACTGCGTTAGCGCAGACTTTGGCGCAAGTGCTCGTGACGCTTGCGAAAGCGAAAGGCGCGGACGTGCCAGCGGCGTTGTCAGGCGTTCAGGCTGACGCGACGGCTCAACAAATTGCCCAAAGTCTTGCCAGTGGCGAGCGTGTGGCGGTGTTGCTAGGCAATACGGCTGTCAACGCTCCCGATGCTGCCCAGCTCGCATCCTTGGCACAGTCGATTGCGCAGCTGTCGGGCGGCAAACTTGGGTTCTTGACTGCTGGTGCGAATACGGTTGGTGCGTATCTTGCGGGCGCAGTCCCTGGTAAGGGTGGTCAGTCTGCTGCGGCGATGCTGGCTGAGCCGCTCAAGGCCTATATTGTGTTGCACGCTGAGCCCTTGCTTGATACCGATAATGGCGCGCAGGCAGTCGCTGCGTTGAAGGCAGCAGAGTTTGTTGTGGCCCTCACGGCCTTTGCCTCAGACGCACGCGAGTGGGCCGATGTCATGTTGCCGATTGCCCCATTCACTGAAACATCGGGCACCTTCGTCAATGCGCAAGGAACGGCGCAAAGCTTCAAGGGTACGGTTGCGCCACGTGGTCAGACGCGTCCGGGTTGGAAAGTGCTACGTGTGCTGGGTAACGTATTGCACCTAGCCGGGTTTGACGATGAGACGTCGGAGTCTGTCCGCGACAGCGTGTTGTCTGGCGGTGTATCGAGCCGCTTGTCCAACCAGATCACTGCTGGGGTTGTCTCTGTGACAGCAGACCAGGGTGCTGCGGGGGCGTTACAACGCGTGACCGACTTGCCGATCTATCGCAGCGATGCGTTGGTGCGTCGCGCGCCTGCGTTGCAAGAAAGTGCCGCTTCGCGCGCGCCCGCCGCGCGGATGCATGCACACACACTTGCAAGCCTGGGGTGTGCGGCCGGCGACGCCGTACGCGTGAAGTCCGCAACAGGCAACGTGACCTTGGTGGCGGTGCAAGACAATACCTTGCCTGTTTCTGCGGTACGTATTGCAGCTGGCTTTGCGCAAACTGCTTCGCTTGGTAGCGCGTATGGTCAACTTCAAGTGGAGCGTGCCTGATGCAATGGCTCAACGTCCTTGAATCTTTCGGTACCGGTTTAATCGGCGAGACCCCTTGGTTGGTAGTGTGGACGTTAGTGAAGATTTTGGTGATTGCCGTGCCGATCATTCTGTGCGTGGCGTACCTGACTTACTGGGAACGCAAGATGATTGGTTCCATGCATGCGCGCTTAGGGCCGAACCGCGTGGGATTCCGTGGCTTGCTGCAGCCCTTTGCAGACGTTTTTAAATTACTGACCAAAGAAGTGGTGGTGCCTAGTCAGGCGAACAAGATTCTGTTTATTCTTGCTCCGGTCGTCACCTTAATGCCCGCGTTAGCTGCCTGGGCGGTGGTTCCTTTTGGACCTGAGATGGTGTTGGCGGACGTCAATGCCGGGCTGCTGTATGTCATGGCCATTACCTCGGTCGGCGTATACGGCGTCATCGTGGCAGGTTGGGCCTCGAACTCTAAGTACGCGTTTCTGGCGGCGATGCGTGCCTCGGCACAAATGTTGTCGTATGAACTTGCGATAGGTTTTGTATTGGTGACGGTCCTGCTGGTGTCGGGCAGCCTGAATATGACTGAAATCGTCAATGTACAGACCCGAGGTTGGTTTGCGGACAAGGGGTTGAACTTTCTCTCTTGGAATTGGCTACCGCTGTTGCCGCTGTTTGTGATTTACGTGATTTCAGCCGTCGCCGAAACCAACCGTCATCCATTCGATGTGGTGGAAGGCGAATCTGAGATCGTCGCAGGTCATATGGTTGAGTATTCGGGCATGGCGTTTGCGCTGTTCTTCCTCGGCGAATACGCCAACATGATTTTCTTGTCTTGCATGGCTTCGATCATGTTCCTGGGCGGCTGGGCGCCACCGTTTGAGTTTGCTCCCTTAACTTGGATCCCAGGCTGGTTGTGGTTGGGCTTGAAGACCTTTGTCGTGGTGTCTTTGTTTATCTGGTTCCGTGCGTCGTTCCCTCGATACCGGTACGACCAGATTATGCGGTTAGGTTGGAAAATATTCATCCCACTTACGGGTGTGTGGCTAGTGGTCGTGGCGATCTGGATGCAGACGCCCTGGAACATTTGGAAATAACCCCGCGAGTCGAAGGTAGAAAAGGTATTTATGGAAGCGATCAAGGATTTTTTCGGTAGTCTCTTGCTACTTGAGTTGCTCAAGGGCATGAAGCTGACCGGTAAGTATTTTTTCAAGCGCAAGATCACCTTGCGGTACCCCCTTGAAAAAACACCCATGTCTCCACGTTTTCGCGGCCTACACGCCTTGCGTCGATATCCCAACGGTGAGGAGCGTTGTATCGCGTGCAAATTGTGCGAAGCGGTATGCCCTGCGATGGCGATCACCATTGAATCAGAGCAGCGTGAAGACGGTTCACGTCGCACCACGCGCTATGACATTGACCTCACGAAGTGCATCTTTTGTGGCTTCTGCGAAGAAAGCTGCCCGGTGGATTCGATTGTTGAAACCCATATCCATGAGTACCACGGCGAGAAGCGTGGGGACTTGTACTTCACTAAAGACATGTTGTTGGCCGTAGGCGATCGTTACGAAAACGACATCGCCCGCAATCGTGCCATCGACGCGCCTTATCGCTGATCGTCAGGACCAACACCCAAATGATTTTTACTACTGTTCTGTTTTACGTCCTGGCTCTTGTTTTAATTGTGGCGGCGTTCCGTGTGATTACGGCCTCGAGCCCAGTCACCGCGGTCTTGCATCTTATTCTTGCGTTTGCCAATGCAGCGATGATTTGGATGCTGCTCGGTGCCGAATTTTTGGCTCTCTTGCTCGTGCTGGTCTATGTCGGTGCGGTCATGGTGCTGTTCCTCTTCGTGGTGATGATGCTTGACGTCAAGATGGAGGAGCTGCGCACGGGCATCAAGACTTATCTGCCGCTCGGGTTGCTCGTTGGTTTGATCATGGTGGCTGAGATGTCGTTTGTTCTCGCGACGTCATGGGGTCAGGTCGGGCCCGCTGCAGAGATGGGCGACGACTATAACAACACGCGCGCACTGGGCGAGTCGATGTATACCGAGTACGCCTTTGCCGTTGAAGTGGGTGCGGTGCTGCTGTTGGTCGGAATGATCGCAGCGATCTCCTTGACGCTGCGCAAGCGTCGTGATGTGAAATATAGCGATCCCGGTGCCGCCGTACGTGTGCGGGCTTCAGACCGTGTTCGACTGGTCAACTTGCCTAGCCAAGAAGCGGTGAATGCGAAAGCGGTTGATACCAATCCAGGAGAGCAAAAATGATGACGCTGACCCTGCCGCACTTTTTAGTGCTCGGCGCGATATTGTTCGCGATCGGTGTGTTCGGAATCTTTTTAAATCGACGTAATTTAATTGTGTTGTTGATGTCGGTTGAATTGATGCTGCTAGCTGTCAATATGAACTTCGTCGCGTTCTCGACTTGGATGGGTGATACGGCCGGCCAAGTGTTTGTTTTCTTTATCTTGACAGTAGCTGCTGCAGAAGCGGCAATCGGTCTGGCGATTCTGGTGCTGCTGTTCCGCAACCTCAGCACGATCAACGTCGATGAACTTGACCGCCTCAAGGGCTGATCGGAACACAGAAGAATATGTATAGCTCACCTTCACTTTATTTGGTTATCGCCTTAGCTCCCTTGCTCGGTGCGATCTTGGCCGGCTTGTTTGGTACGGGATTTCTTGGACGACAAGTTGGCCGACGCGCCTCGCACCTACTGACGATTGCACTGGTAGGCGTTTCGGCTGTGGGCTCGGTTCTGGTCCTGCTCGATGTGCTGAATGGACATCGCTTTGATGGCGCGATCTACACCTGGTCGATGCTGGGTGATGCCAAGTTAGAAATTGGCTTTCTGATTGATCCCTTGTCAGCGTTGATGATGGTGGTCGTCACCTCGGTATCCTTGATGGTGCACATCTACACGATTGGCTACATGGCCGAAGATCCAGGCTATCAGCGCTTTTTCTCGTACATTTCATTGTTTACCTTCTCGATGTTGATGCTGGTCATGTCTAACAACATGCTGCAGTTGTTCTTCGGCTGGGAAGCAGTGGGCTTGGTCTCTTATCTCTTGATCGGCTTCTGGTACACACGCCCGACTGCGATTTTCGCCAATATGAAGGCCTTCTTGGTCAATCGCGTCGGTGACTTTGGCTTTGTGCTTGGAATTGGTTTGTTGTTTGCCTATGCTGGCACGATGCACTACGGCGAAGTGTTTGAGCAGGCAGATAAGTTAGCGACACTCGCGTTGCCAGGCACCGACTGGATGTTGATTACCGTTGCCTGCATTTGTTTGTTTATTGGCGCCATGGGTAAGTCGGCGCAAGTACCCTTGCATGCTTGGTTGCCCGACTCTATGGAAGGTCCGACGCCAATCTCCGCGCTGATCCACGCAGCGACCATGGTGACCGCGGGTATTTTTATGGTGGCACGTTTCTCGCCGCTATTTGAACTGTCGAACACTGCACTGTCCTTCATCATCATCATCGGTGCAATTGGTGCCTTGTTTTTGGGTATTCTGGGCATCATACAAAACGATATCAAGCGCGTGGTGGCTTATTCAACGCTGTCGCAGCTTGGTTACATGACGGTGGCCTTGGGTGCCTCGGCGTACTCAGTCGCGATCTTCCATTTGATGACACACGCGTTCTTTAAAGCGTTGTTATTCCTTGGTGCAGGCTCTGTCATTATGGGTATGCATCACAATCAGGACATCCGCAATATGGGTGGCTTGCGTAAATACATGCCCATTACCTGGATGACGTTCCTGATCGGCACACTTGCCTTGGTTGGTACGCCTTTCTTCTCTGGCTTTTATTCCAAAGAACATATTATCGAAGCGGCCGCCTCAGCGAACGTCTGGGGCGCATCGTTTGCGAAATACGCAACCTTGATTGGCGTGTTCGTGACCTCTCTCTACTCTTTCCGTTTGTACTTCCTGGTGTTCCACGGCAAGGAGCGCTTTGACGTGAATGGCCAGGCGCATGACGCACATGGACATGATGCCCACGGCCATGACGATCACAGCCACGATGATCATGGACACCATGGTGGTGTGCCCCATGAGTCGCCTTGGGTGGTGACCTTGCCGCTGGTGCTGCTGGCTGTACCCTCCGTGTTTGTTGGGGCGTGGCTGGTTGACTTCTTATTGTTCGGTTCGTATTTCAAAGGCGCCATTGTGGTGGCCACGCAGCATCCTGCGATGGCCGACTTAGCATCGCATTGGCACGGCTGGGTTGCCTATGCCTTGCACGCCTTCAGCACGCTGGCGTTTTGGTTGGTGGTGGCGGGTGCCGTGATCGCCTGGTACTGCTACTTGATCAACCCTAAAGTGCCCGCAGCAATACAGCGCCACTTGAAAGGTGTGAACTGCATCCTCGAAAACAAATACTTTTTCGACTGGTTCAACGAGCAGGTGTTGGCGCGCGGCGCCAGACTACTCGGCAAAGGTTTGTGGCAACAGGCTGATCGTGGCTTGATTGATGGTGTGTTGGTGAATGGCTCGGCTAAGTTGATCGGCGCGATCGCAGCAGTGACGCGTCGACTGCAAACGGGCTACATCTATCACTATGCGTTTGCGATGATCATCGGCTTGATGGCGGCGATCACCTACATAATATTTAGTTCCAAATGATGGCGAGCGAGATGGCTTCTTTTAATACTCCTTGGCTCACACTGTCGATCTTTGTTCCGATCGTTTGTGGTTTGATCCTGCTGGCAGTGGGTCGGGACGACCGCCCAGGCCTGACGCGCAATCTGTCATTGATTGGTTCCATCTTAAGTTTCTTAGTGACGATTCCGCTGTACACAGGCTTTGATAGTTCGACTGCAGCCATGCAGTTTGTCGAGAAGGCCTTGTGGATTCCTGCTTTTGCAGTGAACTATCACCTTGGCATAGATGGAATCTCGTTGTGGTTCGTCTTACTGACAGCCTTCATCACGATCATCGTTGTACTCGCTGGGTGGGAAGTCATCACGACACGCATTTCTCAGTACATGGCAGCTTTTTTGATTTTGTCGGGTCTCATGATCGGTGTGTTTGTCGCACTAGACGGTCTGCTGTTTTATATCTTCTTTGAAGCAACGCTGATCCCGATGTACATCATTGTGGGTGTCTGGGGTGGTCCGAACCGGGTCTACGCAGCGTTCAAGTTCTTTCTCTACACCTTGATGGGCTCGCTCTTAACCTTGATCGCGTTCTTGTATCTATGGAACGTCTCGGGTGGGTCATTTGATATTCAAACTTGGCATACCTTGCCGTTGGATTACACCCCGCAGGTATTCATCTTCTTTGCTTTCTTAGCGGCCTTTGCTGTCAAGGTGCCAATGTGGCCCGTACATACCTGGTTGCCCGATGCGCACGTTGAGGCGCCGACAGGCGGTTCGGTGGTGCTGGCAGCCATTATGCTCAAGCTCGGTGCCTATGGTTTCTTAAGACTGTCATTGCCGATTACACCTGATGCGTCGACCGAGATGGCTGGCTTGATCATTGCACTGTCCCTCATCGCAGTGATCTACATTGGCTTGGTGGCAGTCGTGCAAGATGACATGAAAAAACTTGTGGCGTACTCGTCTGTCGCACACATGGGTTTTGTCACCCTGGGCCTCTTTGTCTTTAATACCGCCGGTGTGGAAGGCGCGATTGTGCAGATGATCTCGCACGGTTTTGTGTCTGCGGCAATGTTCTTGTGTATTGGCGTGCTGTATGACCGGATGCACTCGCGCAAGATTGCAGATTACGGTGGTGTGATCAACACCATGCCACGTTTTGTGACGTTCTTTGTCTTGTTCTCAATGGCAAACGCTGGATTACCCGCGACCAGCGGTTTTGTTGGCGAATTCATGGTCATCATGGGCGCTGTGGAATACAACTTCTGGATTGGCCTGTTGGCTGCGACCGCGTTGATTCTAGGTGCATCGTATTCGCTCTGGATGGTCAAGCGCGTAGCGTTTGGTGACATCGCGAATGATCAAGTCCGCGAGTTGCAAGATTTGTCTAGCCGCGAATTCTTGATTCTTGGTGTCATGGCGCTAGCCGTAATCTACATGGGTGTCCATCCAAAGCCCTTTACCGACGTGATGCACGTTTCGGTTGAGGCCCTCTTGCAACACGTGTCCATTTCAAAACTGTAAGCCTCGCCATGATGCAATCCCAATTCGATTTCGCCCTGGCCGCACCGGAAATTTTTCTAACGGTGATGGGTATGCTCATCCTGGTTCTGGATGCGTGTAGTCAAGCCCCGCGCCGTGCGCTCGCCTACGGGCTCTCGCTCGCCACCTTGGCAGTTCTGTTTGTGCTGTCTGCTTGGCAATGGAGTATTGGCCTGGTGGGCGAGAGTTTCTTTGGTCTGTATGTTGCGGATCCACTCGCGCATCTGCTTAAGATGGCTTCTTACATCGCCGTAGCATTAACGTTGATCTATGGCCGTGAGTACATCCAGACGCGCGATATGTTGCGCGGTGGTGAGCTCTACGTGCTGGTGTTATTTGCCTTGCTGGGTCAGATGGTCATGATCTCAGCAGGTAATTTATTAACCATCTATCTCGGGCTCGAGTTGATGTCTCTGGCGCTCTATGCCTTGGTGGCGATTCGTCGTGACCATGCAGAGTCGACCGAAGCTGCGATGAAGTACTTTGTGCTGGGCGCGCTTGCCTCGGGTTTCATGCTGTACGGTATGTCGATGATGTATGGCGCCACGGGTAATCTCGATCTGCGCAACATTGCGGATACGGTGAATTCAGGTCAGGTAGATTATTTGCCGCTGACCTTTGGTGTGGTGTTTTTGGTTGCAGGTCTGGCCTTTAAGCTGGGCGCTGTGCCCTTCCATATGTGGGTGCCAGATGTCTATCAGGGTGCGCCCACGGCGATCACGCTTGTCTTGGCTGCCGCACCTAAGCTTGCTGCGTTTGCGATCACCTTGCGCATTCTGGTGATTGGCTTCGTTGATCTTGCTGCGGATTGGCAGCCAATGTTGTTGATCCTTGCGGTGCTCTCGCTCGCGATTGGTAACCTGACCGCGATCATGCAAACGAACTTCAAGCGGATGTTGGCCTATTCAACGATCGCGCACATGGGGTTTGTGTTGCTGGGGTTGGCCTCGGGTTCGTTGGATGGCGATATCCAGGCAGACACTTCTGCCTACGGCTCAGCCCTGTTTTATATTCTTACGTATGTGTTGACCACACTAGCTTCATTCGGGTTGATCATGCTGCTGGCGCGTGACGGTTTTGAGTGCGAAAGCATTGATGACCTCAAAGGTCTGAATCGTCGCAGTCCTTGGGTCGCCGCGATAATGCTGATTTTGATGTGTTCGCTTGCAGGCTTGCCACCACTCGTGGGCTTCAATGCGAAGCTCTTGATTCTGCAAGGTCTATTGCAATCAGACCGCCTGTGGCTTGCCGTAGTGGCTGTGTTGTTTTCACTGATCGGCGCGTTCTACTACCTGCGTATTATCAAAGTAATTTATTTTGATGAGCCGGCCGAAAAATCAGTGCTCGCACCTGCGGCGCCGGTACTGCCGCGTACGTTATTGCTTGTAAATGGCCTGCTGGTGCTGGGTCTTGGCTTAATGCCTGGTGGGTTGATTGCGCTTTGTCTGCAGGCGATGCGCGCCACCCTCTCGTTTTGAGCACTGAGCCCATCATGTCGCGCGCGCGCCGCCCCAAACTGCGATGAATCAGAACGCTGCGATTTGGCTATTGCTTATATTGGCTTTCGCAGCGGCCAACCTCCCTTTTTTGAATGAACGTGTGTTTGGCTTGTTTGCGTTGAAGGGCCCTAAGCCCTTTGTGCTGCGCGTGATCGAGCTGATCGTTTTGTATGCATCGATTGGCGCAGTCGGCTTCACATTTGAACGAATGATTGGTAATGTCTTCGCACAGCGCTGGGAGTTCTACGCCACTACGTTCACGTTGTTTGTCGTGATGGCATTTCCCGGATTTGTCTTGCGCTATCTGCTCAGGCGCTAGGCCTTAGGCCTTAGGTCTCAAACCAGTTCAACACCCCATCAAGACCCGTGACGTTCAGGGCGAACTTGGCTTGTGCACGCACCACAGGTTTGGCGCGATACGCAACCGAGTAGCCTGCCAAGCCAAGCATTTTCAAATCATTGGCACCATCTCCAATCGCAATAATTTGCTCTGGTGTGGCGCCGCAAGCGTCTGCGAAAGCACGCAGCGTGTCCGCTTTGCCCTGTGCGTCTAGGATACGGCCCACGACTTGGCCGGTGAGTAGACCGTTCTCAGCGCCTAGGACGTTGGCGTGTGCGGCATCCAAGCCAATGCGTGCTTTGAGCTTTTCAGTAAAGAACGTAAAGCCACCCGAAACAAGTAATACTTTCAAGCCCGCTTGCTTGGCGGTCGCGACTAATTGTTCGGCGCCCGGATTAAACCTCAGCTTTTGTTCGTAGACGGATTGCAAGACCTCGGCCGAGAGGCCTTTGAGAAACGCGACCCGCCTTGTAAGGCTTTCAGAAAAATCCTTGATCTCCCCGCGCATCGCAGCCTCGGTGATCGATGCGACTTGCTCTTTCACGCCGCCAAAGGCAGCGATTTCATCAATACATTCGATGTTAATGAGTGTCGAATCCATATCCATAGCGAGCACTTTGCAGTCACTGAGTCGGCTGCCCGCAACAACATAAGCGGTATCAACTAGGCTGCGTTCGCCCCAGGCGAGTATTTCCGCACGTATCTCGGCGCTGTCGCTCACAGCCAGCAGTCGCGCGGCCGTCGTGCCGACGCGCCGTACGCCAGAAGCCTCTGCAATCGCTGCAGCTTGCTCGATCAGATCTGTCGATAGTGCTGGGGACTGAATAACAAGGTGGGTTGTCGTCATGGTCGGGCAGTGTTGTAGAGGAAGAGAGAGGTGTCTTTAAACCAAAGAACGCAGTGCCGTGCGGGTCGCTTCAAATCGGGCCTGTACATCGACTGCTTTGATTTCAATGCGCAGTTTGTCTTGTCCGGCAAAGCGAATGTGCTTTTGCTTTTGTACCAGTTCAATGAGTCGAAGTGGGTCAACAATCGTATTTTGCTTGAAGTGCAACAAGATTTGGGACTCGCTAGCATCGATTTTTTGAATCCCTAGCGGCAGTCCGAGTAAACGCAGCTTGTGCGTGGAGATCAAGGTGCGTCCAGCCTCAGGCAGTTTGCCAAAACGATCGATGAGCTCTTCTTGAAGGGCGATGAGGCTCTCTTCATCTGTCGCGCTGGAGAGTCGCTTGTATAGGGACAGGCGCGCGTGTACATCGGCACAGTAGTCAGAGGGCAGGAGTGCAGGTGCGTGCAGATTTACTTCGCAACCCGCACTGAACGGGGCGTCCAGATCCGGTTCGACGCCTGCCTTTAACGCGCGCACGGCTTCATTGAGCATATCGTTGTACATGGAGAAGCCGATTTCTTGGATATTTCCGGACTGTGATTCGCCGAGAACCTCGCCTGTTCCGCGGATCTCGAGATCGTGCATTGCTAGGAAGAAGCCGGAGCCCAATTCTTCCATCGCCTGAATCGCTTCCAGCCGTTTCTTAGCGTTCTTGGTGATGGCGTCCTCGCCAGGCGTCATGAGGTAAGCATAAGCCTGATGGTGCGAGCGACCCACGCGACCGCGCAATTGATGTAGCTGTGCCAAGCCGAACTTGTCGGCGCGGTGAATGATGATGGTGTTCGCGCTCGCCACATCGATGCCCGTTTCAATAATGGTCGTGCACAGCAAGACATTGAAGCGCTTCTGATAGAAGCTTTTCATCACCTGTTCGAGATCGCGCTCTCCCATTTGTCCGTGGGCAACCGCGATGCGTGCCTCGGGCACGAGCTCTTCAAGCCGTGCCCGGCGGTTGTGAATCGTTTCCACTTCGTTATGCAAGAAATACGCCTGCCCGCCGCGCTTGAGTTCGCGTAGCAGGGCTTCGCGCATGGTGCTGTTGTCTTCGCGACGCACAAAGGTCTTGATGGCGAGTCGTTTTTGTGGTGCCGTGGCAATCACAGAGAAGTCGCGGATGCCCTCAAGCGACATGCCGAGCGTGCGAGGAATCGGCGTGGCGGTCAGCGTCAGGACGTCGACCTCGGCGCGCAGCGCTTTGAGCGCTTCTTTTTGGCGCACACCAAAACGATGTTCTTCGTCGATGATGACAAGACCGAGTCGTTTAAAGTTGACATCTTTGGACAGTATCTTGTGTGTCCCGATGATGATATCGATTGTCCCGTCGCGGATCCCGTCGATTGCGCTACTGATTTCCTTGGCTGACCGAAACCGTGAGAGCTCTACGACCTTGACGGGCCAATCGGCAAAGCGATCAGTAAACGTTTGTGTGTGCTGCTCGGCGAGCAGTGTCGTGGGGCATAGTAGGGCGACTTGCTTGCCATTCGCGATGGATAGAAAGGCGGCGCGCAAGGCGACTTCGGTTTTGCCAAAGCCGACATCGCCGCAGACGAGGCGGTCCATCGGTTTGCCCGAGGTCATGTCGGCTAGTACACATTGAATGGCCGCGGCTTGGTCTGCCGTTTCTTCAAAACCAAAGCCTTCAGAGAAAAGTTCGTAATCGCCTAAAGGCAGCTTGAAGGCAAAGCCTTGCCGCGCTGCGCGCTTCGCGTACAAATCAAGAAGTTCAGCAGCGGTGTCGCGTACTTGTTGTGCTGCTTTGCGGCGTGCCTTATCCCATTGTCCTGAGCCCAGCAGGTGCAGTGGTGCGGTTTCGGGGTCACTGCCGCTGTAGCGCGCAATCACGTGCAGTTGAGAGACCGGCACATAGAGCGTGCTTTTATTCGCATATTCGAGATGAAGGAATTCCATCTCGCCTTCGCCCATATCAAGATTGACTAGGCCGTGATAGCGACCAATCCCGTGTTGAGCATGCACAACGGGATCGCCCTCGCGCAGCTCAGACAGATCCCGCACCATCGCTTGTACGTCGCTGGCGCGCTCTTGATCGCGTTTGCCCCGCCGCGCGGTGGTACCGTGTCCCGGGTAGAGATCGCTCTCGGTCAGAAAGATCAACGCTTCGCGTGTAAGCGCAAAGCCCGTCGTGAGTGGCGCAACCGTAATGCCAAAGTGCAGGTCTTGTGCCAGAAATTCTGCAACAGATTCGGTCTGCGCATCCGGTGCAATGCCGTGTTCGCCGAGCATTTGCACAATCGTTTCACGTCGTCCGTGCGAATCAGTACACAAGACGATGCGCGAATGTGCTGCGGGCGTTTGTTGCGCATTGTCATTGAGCAAGGCTCGCAACTTGGCGAGTGGATCCTCGGCTCGGCGCGATACGCCGATGTCGGGTGCGTGCGTAAAGTCAAGGTGGGTTTCGCCCGCTGTTAAGGCTAACCGTGCGAAAGACTTGAGCTGTTCAAAGAGGGCATCGCCTTGCAGAAATAAGGCCTCTGGTGGCAAGACAGGTCGCTCGCGATCACTCTTTAAAAAGTTGTAGCGCGTGGCTGTGTCTTGCGTGAAGCGGCGCATGGCATCATCAATATCTCCTAACGTCACCACGAGCGTGTCGCGTTTGAGGTAATCAAAGAGCGTTGCTGTCTGTTCAAAAAATAAGGGTAAGTAGTACTCAACTCCCGCGAAGGGAATCCCGTTGCCCATATCCTTATAAGGCAGGGCGCGCGAGGGATCGCCCTCAAACACTTCGCGAAACTGCGCACGGAAGTGGTTGCGTGCTGGCTCGTCCATCGGGAACTCCCGGCCGGGCAAGAGCTGCACGGAGCCGACGGGGTAGAGACTGCGCTGTGTGTCGATATCGAACGCGCGAATCGATTCAATTTCGTTATCGAACAAGTCGATGCGATAGGGCACGACCGAGCCCATCGGAAACAAGTCGATCAGACTACCGCGTACGCAGAACTCACCCGGCGCGGTCACCTGCGAAACATGCGCATAGTTTGCAAGCATGAGTTGCGCGCGCAGTGCGGCCTCGTCGAGCTTGTCTTTTTGTTTGAACGAAAAGGTATACGCCGCGAGAAAGCTTGGGGGCGCAAGGCGATAAAGCGCCGTGGTGATGGGGACGGTTAAGACGTCGACCTCACCGAGCATGAGGGCGTGCAGAGTACGTAGACGCTCGGAAATCAGATCTTGGTGCGGCGAGAAACTGTCGTACGGTAAGGTTTCCCAGTCCGGCAGAGGACGCACACGCAGTTTGCTCGAAAAAATCGGGATTTCTTCGGCTAGCCGTTGTGCTTCGAGAGGCTCGGCGGTCAGCACGACAATCGGCTTGCCGGCTGCGGCGGCCAATTCTGTGAGCAACCAGGCATCCCCTGACCCGGGTGGGGTGGGGTGCGCATAGCGCTGGCCAGGCTTGAGAGCGGCCAATAAGGCAGAAACAGAGGGTGCTACAACAGACATTCAGGACCAGCCAGAGAAGGGCGTGCGCGCCAAGTGGGCACGGTCAGACAGTTAATTATAAAATCAAGCGCTTATGAGCCGCACAGAACCCGTAAAACCGTCAGATCGCCTGATCGCACTCGTGCCCGCTGCAGGGGTTGGCGCACGTGCGCTCCGGGGGCATGAAGCACCTGTTGCGAAGCAGTATCGCTTACTTGCGGGGCAAGCCATGCTTAGACGCACGGTGCAGGCGCTGCTAGTCGACACGCGGATTGATCAAGTCCGGGTGGCCGTCGCGCCAGAGGACGATCAAGCCGTTGAGGTGCTGGACGGATTGGACCGTGTTGTCTGCGTGCCTTGTGGAGGCGAAACACGCGCACAGACTGTCTATAACGCGCTGTGCGACGCGCAGCTCGCGCGCGACGATTGGGCGCTTGTGCACGACGCCGCACGCCCTGGGCTGCCTGCGGATGCGCTAGGACGCCTGATTGATGCTTGCCTGCCCAATGGTGTGGGTGGTTTGCTTGCGCTCCCCGTTGCGGATACGGTCAAGCGCGCGCGCACCGTCGCCTCTGCACCCTCAGGCATTGCCGCGGTAGAGACCACGCTCGCGCGCGATCGGCTCTGGCTCGCGCAGACACCGCAAATGTTCCGTGCAGGCTTGCTGCGCGCGGCGCTCGAACGTGTGCTGGCCCAGGCAGCGAACACCGATCCTATGCCGACAGATGAAGCGCAGGCGATGGAAGCTGCCGGCTACGCGCCGCTACTGGTACCCGGATCAGGTCGCAATACCAAGATCACGTGGCCCGACGACTTTGAATGGGTGGAATCTTGGCTATGAGTCATTTTGCATTTCGGATTGGACAGGGGTTTGATGTGCACGCCTTGGTTCAAGGACGACCACTGATTTTGGGTGGTGTCACGCTTGCGCATTCGCATGGCTTAAAAGGCCACTCAGACGCGGATGCGCTGCTGCATGCGATTACAGACGCCTTGCTTGGTGCCGCCGGTTTAGGCGACATTGGGCGACATTTTCCGGACACGGATCCTGCTTTTCAGGCGGCAGATAGCCGCGTGTTGTTGCGCGAGGCCTATCGACGCGTCCAACAAGCGGGCTGGGCGCTCGTGAATGTGGATGCAACGATCCATGCGCAGCAGCCCAAGATTGGGCCCTACGTGGCGGCGATGGTCGCCAATATCTCTGCTGACTTGGGCGTCTCGTCGCAAGCTGTCAATGTCAAAGCGAAAACGAATGAAGGGCTCGGTCACCTGGGTCGCCAAGAAGGGATCGCTGCCAACGCGATTGTTTTGCTCAGGGCCCTGGAGGCCTCTAGTCAGTCTTAAACGCGTGCGTGGGTTGTGTGGGGGCACTCAGTAGCGACCGTCGGGCACAAACACATAGCCGAGCCCCCAGACCGTCTGTATGTAGGCGGGTTTGGACGGATTGTTTTCTAGCATTTTGCGCAAGCGTGATATCTGAACGTCTAGACTGCGGTCGTAGGCGCGGTAATCTCTGCCGCGTGCGAGCTCCATCAGTTTGTCGCGGGACAAAGGAATGCGAGGGTGGCGTGCAAACACTTTGAGGACGGAGAATTCCCCGGTGGTGATGGGGATGACGGAATCGTCGCGCAAGAGGGTGCGGGTTGACAGACTTAAAACGTAGGGCCCAAAGTGGATGGATTCATTTTCTTGGCTGGGTGCGCCAGGATGTTCGTCGACGCTGCGTCGGCGCAAGATGGCATTGATGCGGGCCAAGAGTTCGCGTGGGTTAAAGGGCTTAGATAAGTAGTCGTCCGCGCCCATTTCGAGCCCGACAATTCGATCGATCTCTTCGGCCTTGGCGGTCAGCATGATAATCGGGGTGTTGTCGTGGTTTGCACGTAGGCGGCGGCAGACGGACAGGCCATCTTCGCCAGGCAGTGTCAGGTCCAAAATCAATAGATCAATGTGTTCGCGATACCAGATTTTGGTCATTTCACGAGCGTTTTCAGCAACTTGGACAACGAAGCCTTGTTCGGTTAGGTAGCGACGCAGTAGTTCGCGCAGGCGCGAGTCGTCGTCTACGACGAGGATTTTGCGTGAGGGGGAAGCATATAAAGTATTCATGAGTGAAAATGTAACCGCGCTTGAGTCGTTTGCAGCATCTCGCTTACAAGGTTTTACAAATGAAAAAAAGCGCATCGTGAAGTTGTTACAAGATGTATCAGGCTCGTCGCGCGCAGCTTGCTGATTGTCATGATTTGTTTGCTGCGCAGAGCCTTTCGCTTGCTCGCAGCCGCTTCATTACAATTGCGGCATGACACATATTCTTGCGATCGAAACTTCGACCACGTTGTGCACAGTGGCGCTTGTGTCCGAGCGCGACGGTCAGTGCACCACCACGCAACGCGCACTGGAAGGAACCTCGGGGCACGCAGCCAATGTATTGCCCTTGATCGAGGCGTTGTTGGAGGAGTGTGCGGTCTCTCGTCACGCGCTCAGCGCTGTGGCGTTTGGTCAGGGGCCTGGCGCCTTTACCGGCATACGCGTGGCGTGCGGCGTGGCGCAAGGTCTCGGTTTGGCATTAGGGCTTCCCGTGATTCCAGTGGGAGCGTTGCTTGCTGTGGCGGCGACGACGAGTGTCAGACACCCGGGCCAGTTGATATTGGCTGCGCTGGATGCGCGTATGGAAGAGATTTACTTTGCAGCCTATGTGGATACGCCTGCACAGGGCTTGCTGGTCTTGCAGCCGCCTGTGCTGATGGCAGCTGTGGACGCCCCCCTATTTGTTTCGCAACGCGCTGCGCTTTGGTTGCAGCGTGCAGCCGCTGAAGTCGTGGATGCTCCCAACGTTTGTTTGGTGGGAGAAGGGTGGAGTGTGTTGGGGGCTCGAGTCGGGTTGCCCGAACAATGGATCGAAGATGATTTAACCGCTCGGCCAGAGGCGCAAGCGATGGCGCCTTTAGCTTTGCGCGCCTTCAAACAAGGCCAGGCTGTGCCACCAGAACAAGCCGCGCCATTTTATTTGCGCGATAAGGTGGCCTTTACGACGGCGGAGCGTGCGGCCGGGCTTGGCGGCAACCCGCGCGCAAATGCGCCCACGGCGGTTGCGCTCTTGCCGATGACTCTTGCCGATTTGCCAGAGGTCGTGGCACTGGAATCTGCGGTGCAATCGTTTCCTTGGACGGCAAAGAACTTTGAGGATGCGCTCGCCGCAGGCTACTCTGCCTGGGTGTTACGACAGGACAACGCGCTCATTGGCTTTTGTATCGCGATGCTAGCGCCCGATCTCGCGCACATCCTCGTGATTGCCGTCGCACGCGAGCGGCAGGGCAAAGGCCTGGGCCGACAACTCTTAGAGCAGGCTGCGCGCAGTGCCCGTCAGTGCGGTGCGGAGGGTCTGCTGCTCGAGGTCCGACCCACCAATCTTCAGGCACTCGATTTTTATGCCAAGCAAGGTTTTGTCCAGATCGGAGTGCGTCGGGATTACTATCCTGCAGGAAGGGCCCAGCGTGAAGATGCGCTGGTACTGAAAAAAGTATTCGAGCAGTCTTGAGTCCCTAGGTAAAGCCGTCCTCATTTATGACAGACACCCGTCCTTCACCGCTTTCATTGAGCTCGCTGCAAGTCGCTTGGCTGGCAGAACTGGGTATCGAGAAGCCGTGGGTGCCTGCGGCGAGCCCGACGGTGTCGGAGCCCACGGCTGTCCCTAGACGTGCACCTGCCGCTGCTGCGCTTGCACCCGTGCCTGTACTTGTGCCTGCTGCACCTGCACGTCCCAGCAGAGTGGTCCCTGCGGCAGTGACGACCAAGGCGGTTATGCAGGCAGCGCAATCCCCCGAGCAGCTGGCTGCCTTGTCCGACATGGCAACCTTATCTGCAGCGGTTCGTTCCTGTCAGGCCTGCGGGCTTTGCACCGCACGGCAGCAGGCGGTGATGGGAGAGGGGGTCATGCAACCGGCCATTATGGTCGTGGGCGAAGCGCCTGGTGAGCAGGATGATCGGCAAGGTAAGCCCTTTATGGGGCGTCCAGGTGTTCTGCTAGACAATATGTTGGCTGCGATTCAAAGCGGGCGAGGGCACGACGCCTATGTGACCACGATTATTAAATGTCGTCCCACAGGGAATCGCAATCCGCGTCCTGAAGAGGTGCAGGCGTGTCAGCCTTATTTGATGCGAGAGATTGCCTTGCAACAGCCCGTCACAATCTTGGCGTTGGGGCGTTTTGCCGCGCAGGCGCTGTTGGGTAGCGAAGAGCCCTTGCAAGCATTGCGTGAACGCACGCACCGTCTTGAGGTGGACGGCCGAGAGATTCCGTTGATCGTCAGCTACAACCCGTCCTACCTGTTGAGCCACCCCAGCGATAAAGCCGCTGCCTGGAAAGATCTGCAACGCCTTAAAGCGCTTTGCCGTGGCCCTCTTGGCCAATCTGATCAAGCAGGTTAGGGTCTCTTTGTTGGTTCAGGTTGTTCCAGCGAATCATCACCACCATCAGGACCGCCACCAGGAACCCGAAGATCCAGATGATGATGTTGATGGGCATATCCAGCCAAAGCATGAGGGTGTAGATCGCCACCATGAGCAGAATATTGAGTTGCTCATTGAAGTTTTGCACAGCAATGGAATGCCCTGCGGAAAGCAATACGTGGCCGCGGTGCTGCAAGAGCGCGTTCATCGGCACTACAAAATAGCCCGAGGTCAGGCCAATTAAAATCAACAGGACGTAGGCTGTCCAGGGGAGTTCGACCCCCAGCACATTGATTGTCCAGCTTGGATCCACAAACGGCATGAGCATGACGATAAACCCCATGGCCACACCAAGCGGCAAGACCCCTAGTGCGCTGCGCAGCGACACGCGACCCGCCAAGATTGAGCCTCCGATGGTTCCGAGTGCGGTGACCCCCATCAAAATGGATGCCTGATCAAGTCGATAACCGAGGTGGTCACTGCCCCACTCGATCACGATGAGTTGAAGAGTGGCGCCTGCCCCCCAAAACAAAGTCGTGACCCCTAGCGATATTTGGCCCAGCTTGTCTGCCCAAAGAATGCGGACATAGCCCGCGAACGCTTTGACGAGTTTGATCGGACTTTTTTGCTGCGTCGGATAGACGATGCCTGTCTTGGGGATCATCAGGTTGCAAAGCGCGGCCGCGATGTAGATGAAGGCGATCACAAGAATGGCCGCCTCGGCCGGGGTTGCCACGAGGCTATTGATCAACGGGTGCTTGAGTAGCCAGCCAGAAACGCCGGGCGAGACCAAGATGCCGCCAACAACTGTTCCCATGATGATGGACAGAATGGTCAGTCCTTCGATCCAACTATTGCCTTTGACCAACTGAAGCGGAGGCAGCATTTCAGTCACGATGCCGTATTTGGCGGGGGAGTATGCCGCGGCGCCGATACCCACTAAGGCATAGGCCACGCAGACCAAGGAAACCTGCCCTTCCTGCGTGAGTCCGAGTAGGGCATAAGAAAACATAAGCAAACAGCCACTGACCTTGATGGCGTTGGTCATAAACATGACTCGCCCTTTGGGGAAAGAGTCCGAGATTGCTCCGACGAACGCGGCTAACACCACATACGACGCCGCAAACGACCACTTCATCATGGGGGCCATCCAGTCGGGGCCCTCTAATTGTTGAATCAACGCGATCGCGGCAATGAAAAGCGCGTTGTCCGCAAGCGACGACAGCGCTTGGGCTGCCATGACGGTATAGAAGCCTCGATTCAAGGGTCGTATCCTAAATTTAGTTTACCCATTCTAGTGCGGGATGTCTGAATAATACCTGAACAAATCGATCGGCTCGAGCTCGGTTATGATCTCAAGGATTCCATCCCAAACTGTGCCCTTATTGTGCGTCTGACCCAGATCAAACTTGCCGGATTTAAGTCTTTTGTCGATCCAACGGTGATCCCAACCCCCAGCCAGTTAGTGGGGGTCGTCGGGCCCAATGGTTGCGGTAAATCGAACATTATCGACGCCGTCCGCTGGGTGATGGGCGAAAGCCGCGCCTCTGAGCTGCGTGGGGAATCCATGCAGGATGTGATTTTTAGCGGCTCCGGCGAGCGCAAGCCCTCGGCCAGAGCGTCGGTTGAACTCGTGTTTGATAACTCGGCCGGCCGGGCCTCTGGGCAATGGGCGACTTACGCTGAAATCGCTGTGCGTCGCGTGTTAACGCGCGATGGCACCAGCAGCTATTTCATCAATAACCAACTGGTTCGTCGCCGTGATGTCCATGACATTTTCTTGGGAACCGGCTTAGGGTCGCGCGGTTACGCGATTATTGGTCAAGGCATGATCAACCGCCTGATCGAAGCCAAGCCCGAAGAACTACGTGTTTACTTGGAAGAGGCTGCGGGGGTGTCGCGTTACAAGGAGCGACGCCGCGAAACAGAAAATCGTTTGTCCGACACGCGTGAGAACCTCGTACGCATAGAAGATATTCTGCGCGAACTCACTTCGCAGCTTGAAAAGCTTGAATCGCAAGCCGAGGTGGCGCGCGAATACCGCACGCTGCAGGCTGAAGGTGAAAGCAAACAACATGCGTTGTGGTTCCTGAAAGAAGCGGCTGCTCATCTTGAGCGTGACCGGACCCAACAGGATATTGAGCGTGCGCATACGGAGCTTGAGGCCTCGATGGCTGGGCTGCGCGCGAGCGAAGCCGCACTTGAGTCACGTCGCCAAGCGCACTATGCCGCGGGTGATGCGGTGCACGCTGCGCAGGGACAGTTGTACGAAGCGAATGCAAAAGTAAGTAGCCTAGAGGCCGAGATTCGTCACGTGGTCGAGTCGCGTAATCGGGTGCTGACCCGTCGTACGCAGCTACAGACTCAATTGACGGAATGGGCGACGCAGCAGGAACACTGTCAAGCACAAATCCAAGAAGGTGAAGGCGAGCTCATGACGAGTGCGGCGCGTGCTGAAGAAGCACGTGACTTGGCACAGGCGGCGCAGGAGGGTTTGCCTGACATCGAGGCGCGTGTGCGGCAAGCCGCGCTCGAGCGTGAAGAGTTGCGCACCACCTTGGCGCGTGTCGAGCAAAGCCTCGCGTTGGTTGCGCAGACGCAGCGGGATTCAGATCGCCAGCTGCAGGGGCTTGAACTGCGCCGCGAACGTCTAGGGCTTGAGCTAAAGGGCGTTGAAACACCGGACACAGCTGCGCTAGAGCAATTGACGGGTGACAAGCTTGTCACCGAAGAGTTGCTTGAGCAATCCCAGACCACCCTCACTGAGCTCGAAGATAAGTTGCCGCAGGCTGACGCGCGTCGCACCCAGGCTCAGCAGCAAGCTCAGGTCGAGTCTGAGACGCTCGCCCGCCTGGATGCACGTTTATCCGCACTCGTGCGCTTGCAGGAAGATGTACAAAAGAAGGGCGCACTTGAGCCCTGGCTTACTAAACACGAACTCAGTCAGCTGGGCCGCTTGTGGCAGAAGCTGCATGTGGAGCCGGGCTGGGAAACAGCACTTGAAGCCGTTCTGAATGAACGCATGACAGGTCTTGAGGTGCGCAACCTCGATTGGGCACGCGCCTTTGCAGCGGATGCGCCGCCTGCACGTCTTGCGTTCTATCAGCTGCCCGTTGCTGCGCCGGCTGTGGCCGCGCCAGCTGGACTTGAGTCCTTGACCACTGTGCTGCGCATTACGGACCCAGAACTGCGTACCTTGTTGCAGACTTGGCTGGGTCATGTTTACATCGCCAAAGATGTGGCGCAGGCCATCGCCGCCAGAGCAAGCTTGCCTGCGGGGGCGATGCTCGTCGTGCAAGGCGGTCACTTAATAGATGCCCATAGTGTGCGTTTTTACGCACCTGATTCCGAGCAGGCAGGGTTGCTCGCGCGTCAACAAGAGATTGAGAACCTTCGGCGCGAGCTTAAAGCGCATCAACTGATCGCCGACCAATCGCGCTCGGCGGTTGCGCAAGCTGAGTCAGCCTGGCAGCAGGTATCGCAAGCCTTGCCTCCTGCACGGCAACGCATGGCGGAAATTACCCGCCGTCTGCACGACCTGCAGTTAGAGCACACACGCTTGCAGCAGCTAGTGGAGCAGACGCGTGAACGCTCAGGCCGACTTGAGCAAGACATCACTGAAGTCATCTCACAACAAGAAGAGCTGACTGCAGCAAAACTTGAAGCTGAAGCGCGCTTTGAAGAACTGGACGCTGAGATCGGTGTTCAACAAGAGGCGTATTCCGAGGCCGAAATGGCTGGTGAAGCCCTGTTCGAGGAGGCTGAGACTGCGCGCAATCGCTTGCGTGATCAAGAGCGTGGCGCACAAGAAGCCGAGTTTAATGAGCGCGGCATCCGTGCGCGGATTGCCGAGCTTGAGCGTAATTTGCAACTGGCCATTGAGCAGTCGGTGCGTGCCCAGCAAGAGCTGGCTGGACAGGAAAATGAGCTTGCCACACTGGATGCTGCAGCGGCCGAAGCGGGCTTACAAGATGCGCTAGAAATACGCGTCGAACGCGAAGAGTCGTTGGGTCGCGTACGAATCGAAATGGATACGTTAGCTGCACAATTACGTGAGGCCGATGAAGAGCGACTCACCATGGAGCGCTCGCTCGAGCCCCGCCGCGAACGCATCATGCAACTACAACTGCAAGAGCAAGCCGCGCGCTTGGCCTCCGAGCAGTTTGCCGAGCAACTCAATGAGCGTCAGGTAGATCGCGTCGCCGTGCAAGCGGTGATAGTGGAACAGACCGAAGAGTGGCAGCGCCCCGCTTGGCTGCAGTCCGAGGTACAGCGTATCACCAAGAAAATCGAGTCACTGGGTTCCGTCAACCTAGCGGCATTGGACGAGTTAACGGAGTCGCGTGAGCGCAAAGGCTATCTCGACGCACAATACCTTGACTTGCAGACAGCGATCGACACCCTGGAGGACGCGATCCGTAAGATCGACCGCGAGACCCGTGAGCTCTTGCAGTCTACCTTCAATGAAGTGAATACGCACTTCGGCGAACTCTTCCCCAAACTCTTCGGCGGCGGGGATGCGCGTCTCATCATGACGGGCGGCGAAATTCTGGATGCAGGTGTGCAGGTGATGGCCCAGCCTCCCGGCAAACGCAATACATCGATTCATCTGCTGTCTGGTGGCGAAAAAGCGCTCACCGCGACCGCACTAGTGTTTGCATTATTTAAACTCAACCCCGCACCCTTCTGCTTGCTCGATGAGGTTGACGCGCCGCTTGATGATGCAAATACTGAACGATATACAAACTTAGTGGGTAGTATGGCTGAGCATACGCAGTTCTTGTTTATTTCTCATAATAAAATTGCGATGCAGATGGCGCGACAGTTGATTGGCGTTACGATGCAAGAACGAGGTGTGTCGCGTATCGTAGCTGTTGATATTGAATCCGCTTTGCAGCTTGCCGCTGAAGCTGCGTGATCCTGATACTAGAGGCAACACATGAGTGAGTTGCAAATCTATTTGATCGTGATTGGTTTGATCGTGATTGTGTTGGTACTGGGCTTTAATTGGTTCCAAGACCAACGCGTGCGCCGCCGTATGCAGGCCCAGATGCCTGTCATCGAACAAGACCCCTTGCTTGCCGAAACCGGTGCGGTGGGTGATATGCGTCGTGAGCCAGGGTTGGGTGGGATGAGTGCGGGTGGTATCAATGTGACGGAGCGCCTCGATGCGCCCCTGCATCCCGATGCGATGCTTGATGCGCAAGAGCCCGACTCGTCGACTGAGATTGTGATTGAAATTTCTTTCCAAGGCCCAATGCTGGGCGAAGACCTGGTGCCACTCATTCATCCGTTGCGCACGGCGGGTCGTAAGACCGTACGTATTTTTGCCCAGGATACGTCGGGACACCTTCAAGCCACCATTGAGCCAAGTGTTTCGTACGACGCTGTCCATCTGGCGGTTTTGTTGGCGAATCGCAGCGGAGCACTGTCTGCGATTGAATGGTCGCAGATTTGGAATCGCGCGCAGAGTTTGGCTGAGCAGTTGGAATGCGCCATTGAAGGTCCTGATCAGCAGCGTGTGCTGGACTTAGCCTCACGCTTGGACGACATGTGTGCGGGGTTGGATACTCAAGTCGGGTTGACCTTGTTGATGGGTGCAAATCATCCCGTGTCGGATGTGACCAATGCCGCAGAGAATATGGGTTTTGTGCCTGCGAACGGACAACTGGTTTGGTTGGGCGAATACGGACTGGTGTGCTTTAGCTTGGCGCGTTCAGATTCTGAGTCGTTCGATGCGGGGATGGCGGGTGTCGATCGCTTGAGTCTGCTGCTGGATGTGCCTTGCAGTCCAGCCGATACGCGCGCCTTCGGAAAAATGGTTGAGGTTGGTTTTGAGTTGGCGCGTCGTGTCGGTGCTGAGCTCGTTGATGATCAGGGCCGTCCTGTGCAGCGCGGTTCGGATGCAGTCATCGATGAACGGCTCAAGACACTCTATCAGCAACTTGAACAAGCCGGGCTTGCTGCGGGCAGCCCGCGGGCACGTCGGGTATTTGCCTGAGGACGCAAGCAGGTGAGTGAGTCTTCGGTCGCTGAGCGCCTGCAGTGGTTATGCACCGAAATCGAACGTCATAATCACGCCTACTATGTGCTCGATGACCCGAAGGTCAGCGATGCACAATACGATCAGCTGATGCGCGAGTTGCAAGCGCTTGAAGCGAAACATCCAGAACTGCTCACTGCATCGTCTCCCACGCAACGAGTGGGTGCAGCACCCTTGGCCGCTTTTTCTAGTGTGACGCATCGTGTGCCGATGCTGTCCTTGGGTAATGCCTTTGAGGCCCAAGAAGTCTATGCCTTTGATAAGCGAGTCTCTGACACATTACGCGCCGCAGGCAAGCGACCTTCCGATGCCTCCGTCGCTTATTTTTGCGAACTGAAGCTTGACGGGCTAGCGATCAGTTTGCGTTACGAGCGCGGATTGCTTGTGCAAGCCGCGACGCGCGGTGACGGCCAAACCGGTGAGGACGTCACCACTAACATCCGTACGATTAAAGCGATCCCCTTGCGTCTGACGGGTGATCCAGAGGCGATCCCCGACGTGCTGGAAGTCCGGGGCGAAGTATTCATGAACCTTGCAGATTTTGATCGACTCAATGAAGCGCAACGCGGGCGTGATGAGAAAGTCTTTGTCAATCCACGTAACGCGGCCGCGGGTAGTTTACGGCAGCTGGACTCGCGCATCACGGCGCAGCGTCCCTTGCGTTTTTTTGCGTATGGTTGGGGTGAAGTCGGAGATATTCGCTTTGCCCGTCATAGCGAAATGCTCGACTGGTTAGCGAGCTTAGGCTTGCCCGTGAACGTCTCACAGCATGTCGTGGCGCGGGGGCCTGGCGATTTGTTGGTGTATTACGAGCAGGTGGGTGCGCGTCGCGCACGTCTGCCCTATGACATTGATGGGGTGGTGTACAAAGTCGATGAGCTCGCGGCGCAAAAGGTGCTGGGTTTTGTGGCACGCGCGCCCCGCTTTGCGATTGCACACAAGTTTCCCGCGCAAGAAGCCACGACAACTCTTCTGGATATTGAGGTTCAAGTTGGGCGTACGGGCGCGATTACCCCCGTTGCCCGGCTCGCGCCTGTCTTTGTTGGCGGGGTGACGGTGACCAATGCAACGCTGCACAACGAGGATGAGATTCGTCGTAAGGATGTACGCATCGGAGACACGGTGATTGTGCGCCGCGCGGGCGATGTGATCCCGGAGGTCGTTGGCCCCGTGCTTGAACAGCGCCCCAATTTTGCCACGCAGTTTGTGATGGCAACCGCGTGCCCTGTGTGTGGCTCTACTATTGAGCGTGTGGAGGACGAGGCGATTGCGCGCTGTACAGGAGGCCTCTTTTGTGCCGCACAGCGCAAGCAAAGCATTATTCACGCGGTGGGTCGAAAAGCGCTGGATATCGAAGGCTTAGGTGAGAAGCTCGTGGAGCAATTGGTCGATCGCGAACGGATTCGTTCCCTCGCAGACGTATTTAGTTTGCAAGTGGATGAACTCGCTGCGTACGATCGCATGGGTCGAAAATCCGCTGAAAATCTAATTGAGGCGATTCAACAGGCGAAAAAGCCTGCACTCGGCCGACTGATTTTTGCGTTGGGTATTCGTCATGTCGGTGAAACGACGGCGCGAGATCTCGCTCTGCAGATTGGATCAATCGATAAGCTCATGCTGGCGACCGAGGATGCGTTACTGGCAGTGCCGGATGTGGGGCCCGTGGTGGCGGGTTCGATCGCACGTTTTTTTGCTGAAGCGCATAACCAAGAAGTTGTTCGTGCGCTGCAGGCACAGGGGGTCGAGCCGCAAGTTCAAGAGGCGGCGCGTAGCTCCGGTCTGTCAGGCAAGACATTCGTGCTGACGGGTACCTTGCCTGTGTGGTCCCGAGACGAGGCCGCCGCCCAAATCATTGCCGCAGGCGGCAAGGTAAGCGGCTCTGTGTCGCGCAAGACGTCGTATGTTGTGGCGGGCGCTGAGGCAGGTAGCAAGCTCGAGAAAGCGCAAGAGCTTGGCGTAGCGATTCTGGATGAGGAAGGCTTACGCACCTTACTAAAAGACAACGCCGCCTGATTGTTCGTCAGACGGCGCGATCGGTTTGCACCAAGTTGCTGGTGCGACCCAAAGTTTTATTGAACTTTCGCTTTGCTACGTAAGTCAGCCTGATAGGCAGCGAGCGTTTGTTCGCGCATCATTTGCTCAAGTTCTTTGCGGACTTGCTCAAGCGGAGGGAACGCGACAGGGCGCTTGTCCAAGACTTCGATCACGTGCCAGCCAAATTGCGACTGAACAGGTTTTTCAGAGAGCTGACCTTTGGGTGTGGCAGCCACTGCTTTCGCGAAGGGCTCAACGTAGTTCGAATCAGCCGCCCAACCTAGGTTTCCACCTTTCTCGGCGCTGCCTGTGTCTTTCGATGACTTGGCCAGATCTTCAAACTTGGCAGACTTCGCCTTGAGTTTGGCTTGCATGTCATTGGCAGTCTTTTCGTCTTCGACCAGGATGTGACGTACTTCGTATTCAAACTTACCGTCTTCCGCTGTTTTCAGCTTGTCGTATTCGGCTTGAATCTTAGCTTCGGTGATGGGATTCTTTTTAAGGTAGTCGGCCATCAACGCGCGCACCAGGATGCCTTGACGCGCCAACTCAAGCTCGACGGTGATCGTCGCGTCTTTCAATAACCCAGCGGCTTCAGCAGCTTGGACCATCACCTGACGATTGATGAGCTCTTCTTTGACTTGTTCGCGTAACTGGGGAGAGTCTGTGGCGCCTTGCGTGCCGAGCAGTTTGACGAATTCGTCGACATTGGCTTTGGTGATGGGCTTGCCATTCACGGTGGCGACGTTTTGAGCATAAATAGGTGCTGCCAAGGCCAGAGCGGCAGCAAACATAACGATACGTTTCATGTATTTCCTTTGGATGGCGCCCGTGTCGATAGTACGAGAGCGTGAATCGGGTGGGGGATTAAATCGCGCACGAGATCATACACTAGCCGATGTTGTGCAAGCATCGACTTGTTGGCAAAACATTCTGCCACGATGGTGGCACTGAAATGGCTGGCTCCCCCCTTACTGCCGGTATGGCCAGCGTGAAGATGGGAATCGTCTTGGATGTCCAGTTCAAGTGCATGTAGAGCGCCTAGGCGATCGCGAAGTAGGGTGAGGTGGGGATTGGTCATATTTTCGGGTCATTCGCGGCCGAGGGGCCTTTTTGGACTTCTTCGGAAGCTTGCTCAAGGTGCTTGCCCAGCCATAGTGATTGGCCAATCACAAACACGATCAGCAGTGCCATGAGCCCAAATACTTTGAAATTCACCCACTGCTCCTCGGTAAACCACCCTGAAAAGGCGACAAACAGGTTCAGGCCACCGGCGGCGATAAAAAAGAGTGCCCAGGCGAGATTCAAGCGCGTCCAGGCGACGTCTGGCATCGCGATTTTCTCACCCAACAGCTTTTGCATGAGATTGCGGCCTGTCAAGAGTTTGCTGCCAAGCAGTACACCGCCAAAGAGCCAATACAGTGCAGTCGGCTTCCACTTTATGAAGGCTTCGTTCTGCAACCAGAGGGTGGCGCCACCAAAAACCACAATAATAGCAAGGTTAACCCAATGCATCGTTTCAACGGCGTGGCCGCGCAACTTGATCCAGAGTATTTGCAAGATGGCCGCCGCCATGGCCACGCCAGTTGCCACATAAATACCGGCAAATTTGTAGGCCACAAAAAATAGAATCAGCGGAAATAGGTCAAAAAGGAATTTTTTCATGGCTTGATCGGCTCGAAGGTGAGCGAGAGCGAGTTGATGCAGTAGCGCAAGCCGGTGGGGGGCGGACCATCAGGGAACACATGCCCTAAATGACTGTCGCATACGTTGCACATCACCTCGGTGCGGCTCATGCCGTGCGACATGTCGGTTTCTTCTTTGACATTTGCGGGGTCGAGCGCCTCAAAATAGCTTGGCCAGCCACAACCCGCGTCGAATTTAGTGTCTGAGGCGAACAAGGCGGTGCCACAACCAACGCAGCGATAGATCCCATGGGCGGAGTGGTCCCAGAACTCACCCGTGAAGGGGCGCTCGGTGCCTTTTTGGCGCGCGACATAGAATTGTTCGGCGGAAAGCTGTGCTTTCCATTCGGCCTCGGATTTTGCGATTTTTTTCATAGCTGAGTTTGGAGTGTAGATTCTGGAAAAAGTTCTCGGATGATATGCCTAGATCGGTATCGGCATTCAGTTCTAGAACACCGGCGTTGTCGGGCATAATCAAGTCCTATGTTAATCGAGTTCGAAAATGTGATGGTCCGTTTGGACGGCCGGGTGATCCTGAGCAATCTCAACTTGACGTTGAGTGAGGGGCGAATTGGAATCATTGGCTCGAACGGTTCCGGTAAGAGCAGCCTCGCGCGCTTGATAAACGGGTTGGTCCAGCCTTGCGCAGGCGCGGTCCGGGTAAATGGGTTATGTGCTCGTGAAAATAGTCGTGCCTTGCGCCGGCGGGTGGGGTTTGTTTTCCAAAATCCTGAGAATCAACTCGTGCTTCCGATTGTCGGTGAGGATTTGCTCTGGGGGCTGGATGCGAAGGCTTTTTCGGTCGATCAACGCCAACAGAAGGTGGCGGTTGTGCTCGAGAATCTAGGTATTTCGGATTTGCTGGAGCGCTCGGTGCACACCTTATCTGGCGGAGAAAAGCAGCTTGTGGCTCTTGCTGGGGTGCTGGTTTTGGAGCCAGAGCTCATCATCTTTGATGAGCCGACAACACAGCTGGACTTACGCATGCGCAACCGCTTGGCAGAAATTATTACTCAGTTGCCTCAACAGACCATTGTCGTCAGTCATGACCTTTCGCTGATCGAGCGCATGGATCGCGTCCTGGTGATCGACCATGGATCTGTGGCGTTTGATGGTCAGCCTCATGAGGCAGTGACCTGGTATCGGCGGCATTGCGCATGAACGGCGTGCTGTTCACTCCAGGAGATACCTGGCTGCATCGATTGCGGGCTTCGTACAAATTATGCACACTGATTGGGCTGGGTGCGACCTTATTGTGGGTAGACCAGCTATGGTGTCTTTTCTTGGTTGTCTTGAGTGCTGGTTTGCTGATCGCTCAGCTTCGTATTCCGTTTGCGCAATTGCTCAGACAGCTGCGCCCGGCATGCTGGATCGTGCTGTATGTCGGGCTGATCGCGTGGCTCACACAAGGGATCTGGCTCGCCCTTGAAGTCAGTCTGCGAATGTTCGCCTTATTGTTGACAGCCATCGTCGTGTTGTCGACAACTTCGATTACGCAAATCATGGCTGTCGTGCATCACGCGCTAGGTCCTATGCATCGAAGGGGTTGGGTCGATCGCGAACAGGTTGCATTGGTCATTGGCTTGACTGTGCGATTTATTCCGGAGCTGGGAGTTCAGTGGCGTCATATTCGCGAGGCGCATCTCGCGCGAGGCTTGCCAGGACGACCGTTTTTGATGATCTTTCCCATGTTAATGCGCACGATACAGCGTGCCTCCGAGATCGCAGATGCGATTGATGCACGTAGACCATAAAGGTATGTAAATGAAAACGAAGGATTTGGTTCTTGTGGCGCTGTTTGCTGCGATGATTGTCGTACTCGCGGCGTTGCCACCGGTGGTGCTGCCCTGGGTGCCTGTCCCCATCACGTTACAGACTTTTGGGGTGATGTTGTCCGGTTTGGTGCTCGGCCCACGTCGTGCTGGGCTCGTGCTGTTGCTATACGTGACGTTAGCGTTAGTCGGTTTGCCGGTGCTGCCAGGTGGTCGAGCCGGACTGGCTGTGCTGATGGGCCCAACGGGCGGGTTCTTGCTGGGCATGATCCCCGGCGCCTTCATGGTGGGTTACCTTGCGGGTTCCTTTAAGGTGGATAGTGAAGGCGGCAAGCCCAGTACCTACCAAGATGTGGGCCGTTGTCTGATGGCGAGTGTGGTGGGCGGGATTTTGGTGGTCTATCTAGTAGGGGTGCCGTGGCTTGCCGTCGTGGCGAAGATGGATTTTTCTAAGGCACTGTTGGCCGTGACGGTATTCCTCCCTGGGGATGTCATCAAGGCATGCGTGGCCGCGTTGTTGGCTAACCGTATCCGTAGAGCCCGGTTGATACAGCCTTCGTCGTGACGCCATCTAGACTAAATACCCTTTATGTATTTATAATATAAATCGTATAAATCATTTATATCAATTTAACTAAAGGTTCTTAAAGGAATGTATATGGAAAACACCGTCATCGACATGGGCACGACAACAGAGGTGAAGCAGCCTGCTGTTAAGAAAATACCTGCTAAAAAATCCTCCGCGAAAAAAGTCGTCGCCAAAAAGGCCTTAGTAAAGAAAGTGGCTGCTAAGAAAGTTACTGCTAAGAAAGTTGCTACTAAGAAAGTACCCGTCAAGAAAGCTACAGCCAAGAAAGCTGCAGCTAAGAAAGCTGCGCCAACCAAGTCGCTTGCTCCGAGCCGTAAAAAACCTGCTCCGTCGACATCTGCGCCTGCCACCAAGACCAAAAAGGTCAAATTGGTACGTGATAGCTTTACGATGCCCGCCAACGAGTATCAGATTCTTCAGGACACTAAGAAGGCGTCCTTGAAAGCTGGGTTTGAAGTCAAGAAGAGCGACCTCTTACGTATCGGCGTGGGCTTGCTAAAAACACTCTCGGTTACCCAACTTGCTGCGGCGCGTGCGGCACTCACAAAATTGCACGCTGGACGCCCAAAAAAATAACATGACCCTGCGGTAACGGATCGTGTAATCAAAATGCCATGAAAGCGTCATGGCATTGAGATCTTGGTATCTTAAGCTACGTCCATTGTCTCTTTGAAACGGTGGCGCAGTGTCTTTTCCCTCTTTCCTGACCCAGGCCCTGGCCTCAGTCGTGGTGTGCTTGGCCTCGTTTCAGGTGGCCATCGCTCAAACGTACCCCTCCCAACCGATCAAGATTGTCGTGCCTTTCGCGGTCGGCGGCGGTGTGGATATATTGACGCGTGTGTTCGCTGAACGCATGGGCAGGGAGCTCGAACAAACGATTGTCGTCGAGAACCGACTTGGTGCGGGCGGTAATCTTGGGACAGACTATGTTGCCAAGGCCAAGCCGGATGGCTACACGCTATTGATGGCGACCACGGGCACCCACGCTATTAATCCATTGCTCTACCCGTCCTTGCCTTTTAATGCTCAGGATGATTTCACACCGATTTCTTTGATCGCTGCGGTGCCGAATGTTCTTGTGGTCGGCCCACGTTTTCCGGTGAAAACCTTAAAGGAGCTGATTGAGGCCATACGGATGGCGCCCGGTAAGCGCGTCTATGCGTCGTTTGGCAATGGCACCTCTAACCACCTGTCGGGCGAGTTGTTGAGGTTGATGGCGAATCTTGATGCGGTTCATGTACCGTACAAGAGCGCTACGCAGGCTGTGACAGACTTACTGGGGGGTCAAATTGACTTCGCCTTTGTAAATATCCCACTTGCTTTGCCGCACGTCAGCGCCGGAAAGCTACATGCTCTGGCCGTGACCAGTGCCTCACCGATTGTGTCGTTGCCTGATGTGCCAACAATGGCCCAAGCGGGCCTAGAGGGCTTTGTTGTGGAGTCCTGGTATGGGTTGATGGCCCCTAAGGGACTGGCACCTTCAACGATCAGTTTGCTGGAGCGCCGGACTGCACAAGCCTTGCTTGATCCGAAAGTTTTGGAAGTGTTTAACAAGAACGGCGCGCAGGTTCGGTCCAGTACGGGCAAGGAGCTCGCAGCGCTTGTCTTGGAAGAAAGAGCCCGATGGGCTGATGTGATTCGGCGTGCCAACGTCAAAATTGACTAAGCCAGTAGTACGAACTAATGGATGTATTTACATTTAAACGTAACAGGAGTTCTTATGTCTAGATCACGACTCAATGCCTTGCGAGGCTTCATGGCGGCGGTTGCGCTGCTGACAGGCGGATTGGTCAGTGCCCAAACCGCTATCTGCTACAACTGTCCGCCAGAGTGGGCGGACTGGGGAACTCAGTTAAAGGCGATCAAAGAGAAGACTGGGATCACTGTTCCGCCTGACAACAAAAACTCAGGCCAATCGCTTGCTCAGCTGATTGCTGAAAAGAACAGTCCCGTCGCTGATGTGACGTATTTGGGTGTCACGTTCGGTATTCAAGCAGCCAAAGACGGTGTGGTGACAGGCTATCGCCCGGCTGGCTGGGAGCAAATCCCCGATGGTTTGAAAGATCCTGCAGGTAACTGGTTCACGATTCACTCTGGCACGCTCGGCTTCATGGTCAATAAAGATGCGCTAAAGGGCAAGCCAGTACCGAAGTCTTGGGCCGATCTGCTGCATCCGCAGTACAAGGGCCTCGTGGGTTATCTGGATCCAGCCTCAGCCTTTGTGGGTTACGTGGGCGCGGTCGCGGTGAATCAAGCGCGCGGCGGTAACTTGGATAACTTTGGTCCAGCGATCGAATACTTCAACGCTTTGCAAAAGAATGAGCCAATCGTTCCCAAGCAGACGTCCTATGCGCGCGTGCTCTCCGGTGAAATCGCCATTCTGTTGGACTATGACTTCAACGCGTATCGTGCCAAATACAAGGATAAGGCCAATATTGAATTTGTGATTCCCACCGAGGGTACGGTTGTGGTTCCCTATGTAATGAGTCTAGTGAACAAAGGCCCGAACGCAGAAAATGGAAAGCGAGTCTTAGATTTTGTGCTCTCAGATGCTGGCCAAGCGCTTTGGGCAAACGCTTTCTTGCGCCCTGTCCGAGCGTCGGCGATGTCTGCCGAGGCGCAATCAAGATTCTTGCCTGCAGCCGACTATGCGCGTGCCGTTGCGATTGATTACTCCAAAATGGCTAGCGTACAGAAAGCGTTCTCTGACGCGTACCTCAAGCAAGTCAGGTAGTGACCATGGCGGGCTCCTCGTCTCGGCTTGCGCTGAGCGCGTGCATGATGCCCGTCAGTATTTTTTTTGCAGCATTCTGGCTCCTGCCCGTGGCACTGCTCGTCACACTTCCCGCTACAAAGGGGTGGGAGACCTACTTCGTTATTCTCACTGATGCGCGCTATGCGCAGAGCTTGGTCAATACGCTCTTGCTATCTATCGTGGTAACGATAGCAACGCTCGCATTGGGAATGGCTGTCGGGCTCTATCTAGCAAAACCACACGTAATCGCACGACGTTTATTGCTTTCTCTTTTGACGCTTCCCTTGTCGTTTCCTGGTGTGGTGGTAGGTTTTTTTATTATTTTGCTAGGTGGCAGGCAAGGTGCGATGGCGGATGCGTTTGAGTGGCTTGGCTTGGGGCGTATCACGTTCGCGTATGGTCTGACGGGCTTATTTTTAGCGTATTTATATTTTTCCTTGCCGCGTGTGATTGCGAGCTACACCGCTGCGGCGCAAACGATGGATCGGTCTGTGGAAGAGGCCGCGCGCTCCCTCGGAGCCAACCGGTTTCAGTTACTTCGTGATGTATGGCTTCCCCAATTGACACCCACTACGGCCGCCTCTGCAGCGATTGTGTTTGCGACGGCAATGGGGGCGTTTGGAACAGCGTTCATACTGGCGAGTAAGTTCGAAGTGTTGCCGATCACGATTTATAGCGAATTCACAAACTACGCCAATTTCCCATTGGCGGCGTCACTGTCGATCACGCTAGGTTTAGTCACTTGGCTCGCGCTCTTTTTGGGTAGACGCTGGACCGGTTCGGGGGCAAGCTTGTGACCGCGAGATCGCCCTGGTTGGCGTTGCTCACGATCATTGTCGTGCTGTTCATGCTGAGCCCTATGCTGTTGTCAATCATGGCCGCATTGGTCAACCAATACAGCAAAGGCCTAGAGAGTGGCTTAACGCTTCGGTGGTTGTTTCAAGTACTTGATCAATATGGTTCAACAGTTTGGGCGTCATTGATGATTGCTGCAACGTGTGCCATTGCGAATGCGGTGATCGGCGTGCCATGTGCCTATGCCTTAGCGCGGGCCAAGGGGGGCTGGGCAAAAACCTTCGAAGAGATATTGACCCTGCCGGTGGCAGTGCCGGGTCTCGCGACAGGGCTGGCACTGATACTGACCTACGGAGAGTGGCGTGGCTTTCGTCAAAGCTACGGTTTTATCCTTGTGGGCCACATGGTCTTCACTTTGCCATTTATGGTGCGAACGGTATCTGCAGCCTTTCAGCGTCAAGATATTGCAGCGATTGAAGAGGCCGCACGGTCACTTGGCGCGAGGTTTGCAAGGCGTTTTATCACCGTATTGGTGCCAGCGGTGCTCCCTTCCATTGTTGCGGGCGCACTCATGGTGTTTACGCTGTCGATCGGAGAATTCAATCTGACATGGCTACTGCATACTCCGCTGACGCGTACGTTGCCTGTGGGCCTTGCCGATAGTTATGCCTCCATGCGCATTGAAGTGGGATCTGCCTATACGCTGATGTTCTTTTTAGTGGTGCTCCCGCTGCTATGGCTTTTAAATATCGTAGCAAATATGACGCAGAAATATTATGGAACTTGAACAGATTGCACTTTGCGCCATTGATTGCGCCAAGACGTATCCGGACGGTACGCGTGGTTTGCTTCCCAGCAATTTGAGAGTAGAGCCGGGCGAAATTATGGCCTTGTTGGGTCCTTCGGGGTGTGGCAAGACAACGCTGTTGCGCATATTGGCCGGTCTAGAGTCGCCAGATGACGGAGGGACAATACTGTTCGGTGAGCAGGACGTGACGCAGTGCCCCATTGAACAACGTCGGGTCGGTATGGTGTTTCAGCACTACGCGTTGTTCCCGAATATGTCGGCGCGCCGTAACGTTGAATACGGGTTGCGTGTGCGCGGCACTGACAGAGCTAAGCGAGACAAGATTGTGGGTGAGCTCATTGATCTTGTTCGACTCAATGGACTTGAGCACAAGCGGCCTAACGAGCTCTCTGGTGGTCAGCGCCAAAGGGTGGCACTTGCTCGAGCCGTTGCTGCCCAACCAAAAATACTGCTGCTTGATGAGCCGTTGACTGCATTGGATAGTAAGTTGAAAGATGCCTTGCGAGACGAACTCGCTGAATTACTCCGTCGGTTAGGGATCACCGCTATCTATGTCACACATGATCAGCAAGAGGCGATGGCGGTCGCCGATCGCTTGGCAGTGATGCAGTCCGGTCAAATCATGCAGATTGGTGATGCAGAATCGTTATACCGCAACCCCACGCATACCTTTGTCGCAAATTTTTTGGGGCGGGTCAATATCATTCGTCGTGATGCGGAACAAACAAGCCAAGGAACCCTACTTCTTGGAGATGCGTTGTTCACAGTACCGTCCTACTTGGGGGAAGAATTGTTAGTGCGCCCCGAGGATCTTGTGATTGATCAGCCTCGTGTGGGTCGTGCGGCTGGCATCATTGAAAACCGAAGCTTTAGAGGCGATCGCGTGCATTTGCGTGTCGCGATAGATGGTCAAGAGCCATTTTCGGTTGATGTGGCGCGAGACTCTCTTTTTAAGCGTGGCGATATTGTTTCTGTCGCCATTAATCCTAGTACTTTAATGCGAGCCAAGGAGGCTTGATGTCTGTCCTATTCGTTCAATTATCAGATACCCATATTCGTGAGCCTGGTCGCTTGGCATATGGCAGGCTGGATACGGCACCTTATTTGCGCCGTGCGGTTCAGTCTGTCATGTCCTTGCCTCAAAAGCCGCTGGCCGTTGTCATGACGGGAGACCTCACCGACTTTGGTCGAGAGCAAGAGTACCGACATCTCGCCGAATTGATTGCGCCGTTGGATATGCCGGTTTACCTCATGCCCGGTAATCATGACGAGCGTAATGGCTTAAGAGCTGCCTTTCCGAATCATCACTATTTAGGAGACGGAGAATTTGTCCAATACGAAGTTGTCATCGGGCCTATCGTATTGTTGGCCTTGGACACCTGTGTGCCTGGCGATAGTTCCGGTGAGTTGTGTGACGCAAGATTAGATTGGCTGGAGCAATCGCTTGCTAAGCACGCAGGAAAACCTGTCGTCGTCGCGATGCACCACCCACCGTTTCAAACGCTGATCGGACATATGGACAACATCGGTATGAAGCGGGGCGTCGATCGGCTCAAAGACATCATCAGCCGTTATCCTAATGTAGAGCGGATCATATGTGGACATCTCCATCGTGCGATTGATGTTCGTTTTGCCGGAACAATTGCGAGCACGACACCATCGCCTGCACATCAAGTGTGTTTAAACTTGACTGAGAAGGCCGACTCCGCATGGGTGTTAGAGCCGCCCGCCTATCGCGTGTTTGGATGGTCACCGTCTGCGGGGATCGTGACACATCTTGCGTTTGTTGGCCCCTATGACGGACCTTATCCCTTCCGTGAAAACGGAAAGCTGATTGACTAAGAGAATGCCCTTTCATAGGTCATGAATTGCCCGGCGATTTTATATTTGGTTTTTGTCGGTGCACCGTAGCCGCCTTGATGCAAGATGAAATCAACATTGCACTGGGCGGCACACTCTGCATCAACGTGCGTATCACCGATTAATACAGCATTTTGCGCGTCTACACCAAGACCTTTCAGCGTGTGGGTGAGTGGGAGCGGGTGTGGTTTGGGAAAAAGAGTGGTGTTGGCTCCGGTTACAGCTGAAAAGAAATCAAAAATCCCAGCGGCTTTTAAGGCATGAAGCGCCGCCGCCTCGTTCTTATTAGTACACACACCGAGTTTGAAGTGATACGCTCTGAGCTCTTCTAACAAGGTTCGGACACCGGGATATAAGGCGGTGTTTGCGTGCGCTTGTTGGTTATAGTGCTTGGTGTAAACCGCGTGGATTTCGGGAACGCGAGAGGCTGGAACGCCGACGAGCGCGAGTGCGCTTTCCAGAATATGCGGGATCGTGCCATACATATTTGGAAGGCGCGTCTCTGGCGTGAGTTGTGGACAGTCGCAATCAGCCAAGGCGCGGTTGATGGCGAGCTTCACCTCGGGCTCCGTGTGCATTAACGTGCCGTCCAGATCAAAGACGATGGCTGCCTTTGTCTTGAGTAATGGGGCGAGGTGTTTCATAGCCTTGAAGTCAGCCCTTCAGGTGATGCTGCGTAACCCGTCAAGGTACGATCCGCGTGCTTCAAGCGCCAGTCAAGCATCTTTTGGGCCATCTCCAACATAGGCTTTAGGTATGCTGGGTCGTTCGCCAAATTGTGTAGCTGACTTGGGTCCTGCTCTAAATCGAAAAACAGAGGGGGTAGCGCGGCGAAGTGAACATATTTGTAGCGCTCATTCTGAATCACTGAGAGCGAACACTCGTCCATCCCGATACCAAGATAGTCCTCGGGTTTGGAATAGAAGATATTTCTAAAATCGTATTCGTAGTGCACTTCCTTGCGCCAGTTGGCGGGTGCCTGACTCGCGTGCAGAAAGGGTAGTAGTGAATGGCCATCGCAAGTGCGAGGAATGGGTAAGCCCAGCCATTCCAGAATCGTTGGCATCGTATCCACAGTCTCTGTGAAATATCGGACAATCTTTCCCCGGGTCAAATCTGCGCTCGGGCGCGGATCGCGGACAATCATTGGAATGTGAAAACTTTGGTCAAAATATCCAAGCTTACCCAGCAGGTGATGATCGCCGAGCTGTTCACCGTGATCGCTTGTCAGCACAATGAGTGTGTCTTCCCACTGACCGGTTTGCTTGAGGTAGTCGCAGACTCGTCCGACGTGTGCGTCAACTTCGGACATGAGTCCGTAATAGGTGGCGCGCATTTGTAGCACTTCCGACTCCGACATGTCGGCACCCAAACCGTGTCCATGTTCAAAGAATTTCTTCTTCTCGATGGCTTTGAGATAGAACGCCAGCATGGGGTGCTGCGCGGCCTCGGCATCGATCGAGTCTGCTCGGATGGGCGGCGGGCAATCCTCTGGTGCGTACATCGTGTTGTACGGTGCAGGCGCAATGAAAGGTGGGTGCGGACGGTAATAGCCAAGATGCAGAAACCACGGCTTGCCCTCGGTCCCTTTCAAGTACTCGAGTGCGCGCTCGGTGAACCAGGTGGTGTCGGACAGGTGTGCGGGGATGGAGCTCGGCTTAGAGGTCGCCCCATGGTCGTCCTCGGTCTGACCCTCTGGAAGCCAGATATTGGTTGGAATTTTTGGTACCGGATAGCCTTGCGCTTTCACCCAAGCAAAGTAGGACTCCATTTTTAGACCCCACGAGCCGACAGGTCTCCAGCCCTCCATATCTGCGCCCAAGACTTTGAATCGAGGATCTTGTGCCGCCGTCTCGCGGGGGTCAGGGGTCGTAGTGGTGTAGCCAACCAGGGCAGGCTCATAGCCGGCTTTCCGTACTTCTTTGGCGATATTGGTATGGCGTGCATCCAGAGGGATAGTGTTTTGCACCGCACGGTGCGTCATCATGTAGAGACCCGTGAGCATTGACGCACGTCCTGGCCCGCAAGGAACGGCCTGGGTGTAGTGCTTGGCGAAGGTCACGCCTTCGTCAGCCAGGGCGTCAATATTGGGCGTCTTCACGGTTGGGTGACCGAGCCGTCCAAGCGTGTCGCCTCGCCATTGATCGACGACGATCATGAGTACATTTTTCTTTATGCGTGTCATGTGTGACCCCTTAAGCAGATTGAGTTAGAGCAGTGTCGGATCAAGTTTGTCGCGCACCCAGTCACCGACCAATGAAATGGATAGCGTCGTGAAGACGATAATTATTGCCGGCGCCAGCAAAATCCAAGGCGCTGACTGGAGATACTCACGACCGTAGCCCACCATATTGCCTAGGCTCGTCAGTGGAGGCTGTACGCCCAGGCCTAAAAAGGAGAGACCGGACTCCAGCAGAATGACTTCAGGAAAGGTCAAGGTCATACTGACGATCAGGGTGCTAGCGATATTGGGCAAAATATGGCGGAAATACACGCGCCAGCTACTGGCTCCCAAGGCTTGGACTGCGTTGGCATAGCCTTGTTCAATGGCCGAGATCGCTAGACTGCGTGTAATACGGGCGGTACGCTCCCAGCCGTGACATCCCATCAGGCAAATAAAGAGCACGAGTGTGTTGCCAAAGAAGGCCAGCACCGCGAGTGCGATCAACATAAATGGAATCGATGCCTGAAAGTCGATCGCAATTAGAACTGCTTGTTCGATCCAGCCTCGAAAGCGCGCCGCCAGAAATCCTAGTGTCAGGCCAATCGTGGCAGAGATCAGTGTGCTTGCGAACGCAATCAGTAGACTCATGCGGATTGAGGTGACGAGTCTTGACAAAACGTCGCGTCCCAATTCGTCTGTTCCAAGCGGGTGATTGAGCTGGCCCTCAAAGCCAAGCGGTGGCTGCAGTCGTGCTGAAAGGTCTAGCGCCGTGTAGGCGTAGGGCGCGAGGCTATCTGCGAACAGGGCGACAAGCAGCATCGCGCTGAGCCAACCACAACCGCACAAGACGATGAAGGGGCAGTGTGTAACAAAATATTGGAGCGAGGAGAATATTCGTTTAGGCATGTTGTCTCCTTAGCGCGATGACCGGAGCTTTGGATCGATCAGCACATTTAGGGCATCCACAAATAAATTTGCAGTGACCATGCAGGTCGTGACAAGGAGTAAAGCGGCCTGCACAACGGCAAGGTCGCGGTTAGCAACGGCAGAGACGATTAAGCGTCCAACGCCCGGCCAAGAAAACACGCTTTCTACGACGACGGCTCCCGCAATCAGCGCGCCGAACATGAGCCCGGCAATTGTCAAAATCGGCGCGGCAGCATTTTGCAGCGCATGACGCAGCACAACGTTGCGCCAGGTCAGCCCTTTGGCTGAGGCCGCTCGGATGTAGGGTTGACCGAGCACTTCAAGCATCGCAGAGCGTGTGTAGCGGGCTAGCACCGCTGCCCCACCGATGGAAAGCGTGATGATGGGTAGGAGGGCATGTGTCCAGGAGGCATAGCCACCGCTTGGCAACCAACCGAGTGTCACGGCAAAGATTAGAACTAACAACACCCCGAGGACAAAGCTCGGTAGTGAGTGCCCGGCAACCGACAAGCTCATGATCAGCCTATCGATCCAGGTGTTGCGATGAAACGCCGCAAAAATCCCGGCAGGAATGCCGAGCAGTAGTTTGAGTAAAAATGCCGGCAGCGTGATGGCGAGGGTCGCTGGGATCGCCTCGAGCACCAACTTCATGGCTGGCGCTCCGTTGCGCATGGAAACACCGAAGTTTCCCTCGACGATGTTACGCAGATATCCGAAATATTGGTGAGAGAGCGGGGCATCCAGTCCCCAGCTTTTTCGAAAGGCATCGATGGCTTCTGGAGGTGCGTCGGCCGATAAAATCATCATGGCTGGGTCGCCGGACAGGCGCAGAATGATGAAGGTGAAGGTGACCACGAGCAGGATAGTCAGCGCCGAGCGCACACCTCGGGTAAAAAGGTAGTTCAACATGCGGATGCACCTACCAGTTCAGTTCTGGGCGCCCGCAGGTGACAGGCAACCAGGTGCTCGGTGTCGAGTCGGGTTAGGTGTGGTGTCTGTGTTCGACACTGCGCCTCGGCAAGCGAGCAGCGTGGATGGAACGCGCAACCACTCGGCACATCAATGGGATTGGGAGGCTCACCGCTCAGCAGAATACGCTTGCGAGGTGCATGCGAGGCATTAGGATGAGAGACGGCTGAAATCAAGGCCTCGGTATAGGGATGCGCCGGCTGTGACAGCACTTTATCTGCTGGGCCTTGTTCGATAATCTTCCCAAGATACATCACTGCGACGTCATCACAGATGTGCCGCACGACACGCAAGTCATGACTAATAAACAGCATGGCGAGATGACGGCTTTTTTGAAGCGTGGAAAGCAGATTGATGACTTGCGCTTGAATAGACAGATCCAAGGCCGAAACGGGTTCGTCACATACTAAGAGCCGGGGCTGTAGCACTAAAGCCCTTGCAAGTACGACGCGCTGACGCTGACCACCAGAGAGTTCATGGGGAAACCGCGCAAAAAGATCGGCACCAATTCCTACGGAGGTAAGCGCTTCTTCGGTGGCGCTGCGTTGTTCCGTGCGGGTACCGATGTCTTGAATGGCAAGCGGCTCAAGCACTTGTTGGTAAAGGGTGAGGCGTCGATCCAAGGCTGCGAGTGGATCTTGATAGACCATCTGCATGTCTCGCCGCTGGGCACGCCAGTCTGCATTGCGCTGTGCGCGGACCGCACGCCCGTCGAAGGTCACTTCGCCGCTCGTTGTCGGTATTAAGCCTAGAAGCAAACGGGCGAGTGTTGATTTGCCACAGCCGGATTCACCCACTAAGCCCAAGGTTTGGCCCGCGCGTAGTTGCAGAGATACGTGATCGACGGCCCGTAGGCTTCGGCGCTTGGCGAGCCATGACTGACTTGTTTTCACTGAGTAGTCACGCGTGACGTCTGTTGCAGTCAGTAGGGCGCTCATTGCAGTCTCTCGAGATGGCAGGCGACGCGATGGCTAGAGGTGACCGATACAAGGGTAGGCGCTTCGCTTTGGCAAACTGTTTGAGTGAATGCGCATCGCGGTGCGAAGCTACAACCTTGAAAACGTGTGCCGGCTTGTGGAACTTGACCAGGAATCGTCTTGAGAGCGCCATGTTCAGCTTCAAGAGAGGGCATTGCACCGAGCAGTCCGTTCGTGTACGGGTGACGCGCATGCGCAAACAAACGTTCAGTTGGCAGGTATTCAGCGATACGTCCTGCATACATGACGGCGACTTGCTCGCTCGCCTCAGTGATGACACCCAAGTCATGTGAAATCAGGACAAGGGCCATACCCGACTCTTTGCGTAACTGGTTCAGTAAGTCGAGGATCTGGGCTTGGACGGTTGCGTCCAGTGCCGTGGTTGGTTCGTCCGCCACTAATAGATCAGGTTGGCCCGCGAGTGCCATGGCGATCATGACGCGCTGATTCATACCGCCAGAGAGCTCGTGTGGGTAAGCACTCAGGCGCTGCGCCGCGTTGGGCATTTGTACGCGGTCTAGCAACTCGAGGGCCGCTTGTCTGGCCTCGGCACCAAAGAGTGCACGGTGCAGTGCCAAGCTCTCGGTTAGTTGCTTTTCGATTCGGTGGACGGGATTCAGGCATGACGCAGGATCTTGAAAAATCATCGCCACTTTGCCGCCCCGCACCTTGGATAACTCTTGATCCTTCAAACCCAGGAGCTCTTGCCCTGCGAGCCTGACGCTTCCTGACACGTGGGCCCGTGGTCCTAGTAAGCCGAGAATCGCCATCCAAGTGACGCTCTTGCCGCAACCCGACTCTCCAACGATCCCCAGCGACATGCCTTTGTGGATATCGAGGTTGATGTCGTGCACAACGGTGCGTGTGTCGGTTTCCGTTGCAAAATCGATCTTTAACCCGCGGACGCTTAGCAGCGTCTGCGGGTCGAGAGGACACCCTGCGTTCATTGTGAAAACTGTAAATTACTGGCGCGGAAGTCCATTAAAAAGTTCTGTGATGGCTTCCAGGTGATGTCTTTGCGCTTCGCGTAAAACACGGCAGTCCGGTGCAAGACGGTATAGGCAGGGTCTTCGCGCTCGGCGATTTCGAGCATACGTGCGAAGGCCTGGCGGCGCTCTTTCCGATCAACCGAAGTAACTAAGACGTTTGAAAGCGTGTTGAACTCCGCGTTGCTCCATTCGCCCATGCGTTGCTGCTGCCCTTGCGGCCCGTGCTGATTCACCATCGAGCTAACGGGATCGCTAAACGGAGCGGAGTTAGACCAACCTCGTACGCCGCGCGTGGGCCCTTTTTCAAAAATCTGGGTCCAGTTTTCAGCCATTTGCATTTGAACGTTAAGCCCGACTGCACGCCACATTTCCAGCATGATCTGGTCAGTTTGTGTCTGGTTGGTGTAGTAGTTGTTCATGGTTCGAAAGTGAATCGCCTCGCCCTTGTAGCCCGCCTCTTTTAAGAGCTTTTTGGCAAGTGCGACGTCGTACTTTGGAACAGCCCAGTCAC
>Ga0209550_10000230_pt1 | contig 49982 bp, 42 predicted proteins | sample LauGreSuBDMM15SN_2_FD_187567 | JGI IMG/M metagenome (GOLD analysis project Ga0209550, IMG submission 187567) | Freshwater lake microbial communities from Lake Michigan, USA - Su13.BD.MM15.SN (SPAdes) (version 5) | ecosystem: Environmental > Aquatic > Freshwater > Lake | place: Lake Michigan...
CTACATTATACTTATATTTGAAATTCAAAAAAAAATAAACCTACCATAATATGAAATTACTCGAAGGAAAAGTAGCCATAATAACTGGCGCAAGTCGCGGAATAGGAAAAGGAATTGCAGAAGTTTTTGCGAAAAACGGCGCAAATGTTGCCTTTACATATAGTTCTTCTGTCGAATCTGCTTTGGCATTGGAAAACGAATTGAACGCTATGGGCATAAAGGCCAAAGGGTACCAATCGAATGCTGCCGATTTTAACGAAGCTCAAATCTTTGTGGATGCTGTTTTGGCTGAATTTGGAACTGTCGATATTTTAATAAACAATGCTGGAATTACCAAAGACAACCTTTTAATGCGAATGTCCGAAGCAGATTTTGATCAAGTGATTGATGTTAATTTGAAATCTGTTTTCAATATGACCAAAGCCATTCAACGAACATTCTTGAAGCAACGTGCGGGTTCTATAATAAATATGAGTAGCGTGGTGGGAGTTTCGGGAAATGCAGGGCAAACTAATTATGCAGCTTCTAAAGCCGGTGTTATTGGTTTTTCAAAATCAGTAGCGCTTGAATTAGGTTCCCGTAATATTCGTTGCAATGCGATTGCCCCAGGATTTATTGAAACTGAAATGACGGCAAAATTAAGCGACGAAGTAGTTCAAGGATGGAGGGATGGTATTCCGTTGAAACGTGGCGGAACCACAGAAGATGTTGCTAATGCTTGTCTTTTCCTGGCTTCAGATATGAGCGCTTACATAACAGGGCAAGTGTTGAATGTATGCGGAGGAATGCTTACTTAAGAAGTGTTCAGTATTAAGATTTTTAGTGTTCAGTGAATACCTAAAAATTGAATTCTTACTAAACTGATTACTAAAAAAATATGACTACAAATACTATTCTGTTACTATTGCTTTCTTTATTAATAGCAGGCGGTTTGTCCTATTTTCAGTATTTTTATAAAGCCAAAACTAAGTCAAAAGTGAACTTGGTTTTGGCTTTTTTGCGTTTCCTCTCCATTTTTGCGATTTTGTTATTGCTTATAAATCCAATAATTACTAGAAAAACCCTCGAAATTGTAAAAACACCTTTAGCGGTTGTAGTTGATAATTCGAGTTCTATTATTGATTTGAAAGCGAAAGAAACAGCATTAAAATCATACAAAAAAATCATTCAAAATAAAGATTTACAGGAAAAGTTTGATGTTCAATCTTATCAATTCGACAGTGAGTTTCAATCGTCAGAAAGTTTTAGTTTTAAAGGAACTCAGACAAATCTTGATGAAGTCGCCAAAAATCTGAAGAGCATTTATAAAAACACCACTTTCCCAACGGTTTTAATCACTGATGGAAATCAAACTTCTGGAAATGATTATGTGTATTCTTTTGACACGAATAACAAGGTATATCCATTGATTCTTGGGGATACTACCAAATTTTTAGATTTAAAAGTGAACCAGTTAAACGTCAATAAATATGCGTTTCATAAAAATAAATTTCCTGTGGAAGTGTTTTTGCAGTATACAGGAAACAAAAGTATAAATGCAGATTTTAGCATTTCGCAAGGAAATTCAGTTTTAAGTAAACAAACCGTTTCTTTTTCACCATCGAAAAAATCGGTAATTGTGACTGTTTTGCTTCCTGCCGATAAAGTGGGGTTACAGGTTTTTAAAGCTTTGATTTCATCCAAAGAGAAAGAAAAAAACACCTATAATAACACCAAAAATTTTGCGGTTGAAATCATCGACCAAAGGACCAATGTAGCAATCGTTTCTGCAATAAATCACCCTGATATTGGTGCGTTGAAACGAGCAATTGAAATAAATGCGCAGCGTAAAGTAACCCTAGTTAAACCTAAGGATATTAAATCATTACAAGATTTTACTATTTTAATCTTATATCAGCCAACGACAGAATTCAAGTCTGTTTTAGAGGATAATAAATTGGCAGGAATCAATATTTTTGTTATTACAGGAAACAATACCGATTTTAATTTTTTGAACCAACAACAAACCAATTTAGGTTTTAAAATGAGTGGCCAAAAAGAAGATTATTTGGCTGAATTTAATTCCCAGTTTAATCTTTTTGCGATTGACAATCTGGGTTTTGAAAACTTTCCGCCTTTGCAAAATCCTTTTGGAACTGTAACCACAAATGGAACTGTTTCCACCTTGCTTGTGTCGAAAATTAGAAACATTGCAACAAATTCCCCTTTATTGGCATTTGCCGAAAATCAGGGAAAACGTTCGGCTTTTCTTCTGGGAGAAAACATTTGGAAATGGCGCTTGCAAAGTCATATTGATAATCAATCATTCGAAAAATTTGACGTCTTTGTCGATAAAATTATTCAGTTTTTATCTTCCGATAATTCAAAAAAATCATTGGTTGTTAATCATGAAAATTTCTATAATTCAGGTGAAGCAATAGAAATTTCGGCTCAGTATTTCAATAAAAACTACGAATTCGACGAAAAGGCTCGTTTGACTATTTCGGTTTCTAATATCAAAACAAAGCAAACCAAAAACTACGATTTATTAAGGGGAAACAATTCTTTTAAAGTAAATCTTGACGGGCTTTCTGCGGGACAATATAATTTTAATGTAAAGGAATTAAATTCAAAAACAACGTATTCAAGTCATTTTGAAATTTTGGATTTTGATATCGAAAAACAATTTGTCAACCCAGATGTGGAGAAATTGTCTCAACTGGCAACGCAAACACAAGCTAAAGTTCACTATCCGAACCAAGTCGAGGATTTAATCAAAACACTTTTAGAAAATCAAAATTACAAAGCAGTTCAAAAAGAACTTGTAACCAAATCTCCATTAATTGATTGGGTTTGGTTGTTGATTTTGATAGCAATTTCTTTAGCTTCAGAATGGTTTGTGAGGAAATACAATGGGATGTTGTAAGATTCCATTGTATATCAACCCCTTATTTTTTAATGAGAAAATTGTATTTCAGAACCAGGCAATATTCAAGATTAATTTTTCAAAAACTGTGTTTTGTCTTAATATTAACTTAATTTTCAAGTTTAGTAATATCAAATTATAATTTATGTAATATTTTTACGTTTTAAAACTATTAAATACAAAGTCTTAAATATTTTTCTAATTGTTTTTTCTAATGAATTTAAAAATTAAAAATATAATTGTCGTCATAATTTTTTTTATGAGTTCATTGAGCTATTCTCAAAATTGGCAATCCAACTTTGAGGCAGCAAAAACATTAGCTTTAAAAGAAAATAAAAATATTCTTCTCGTTTTTTCTGGTTCTGATTGGTGTGCGCCGTGTATAAAATTAGAAAATATAGTTTGGAAATCGGAAGCTTTCAAATCAGAATCAGAAAAAAATTGGGTGATTTATAAAGCTGATTTTCCAAAGAAAAAAGCAAATCAATTAACACCCGAACTAATGGAAAGCAACAATAGACTTGCCGAAAAATACAATAGAAATGGCAACTTCCCTTTAGTAGTTCTTTTAGACAAAACCGAAAAAGTAATTGGCATGATTGGTTTTAAGAATATTTCGCCTGCAGAATACATTCAACTTATCCATTCATTAGAGAAATAATGAAAAAAAAAGTAACCTTGTTTTTATTGAGTATTACATTTGTTTCTTTTGGGCAAATGACTCACAAGAGAAAGTTGTCCATGTTGGGCAGTCCATTAGAAATCACAGTTGTTGCCAAGGATACCATTCAAGGAAATCAATATATAGATTTAGCAATAACTGAAGTAAAACGTATTGAATACTTAATTTCTGATTGGATTCCAAGCACACAAATTTCGCAAGTCAATAAAAATGCTGGTAGCAAACCTGTTAAAGTCGATAAAGAAGTATTTGATTTAGTAGGACGAGCGATTAAAGTCTCGCAAATTACTTCTGGGGCATTTGATATTTCGTATGCATCAATGGATAAAATATGGAAATTTGACGGAAGCATGAAAGCAATGCCAACGGAGGAAGCCATAAAAAAATCAGTATCCAAAATTGGATATAAAAACATTATTCTCGACTCGAAAGAGCAAACAATTTTCCTTAAAAATGAAGGAATGAAGTTGGGACTTGGTGGGATTGGCCAAGGTTATATTGCAGATAAAGTCAAGGAATTGCTTTTGTCCAAAGGATGTACTTCGGGAATTGTGAACGTTTCTGGCGACATCAACGCGTGGGGAAGACAACAAGATGGAAATCCTTGGACAGTTGGAATTGTAAATCCACTAAATAAAAATAAAGTTTTTGCCACATTCCCTCTAGAGGATAGTGCTGTTGAAACATCTGGAAACTATGAAAAATATGTCATTTTTAATAGAATCCGTTACTCACACATAATTGACCCGAGAACCGGTTATCCTGCTCAAGGTGTGGTTAGTGTTTCGGTTTTTGCAAAACAAACTGAAATTGCAGACGCTTTAGCAACTGGAATTTTTGTAATGGGAGTTGAAGTAGGAATCAATTTGGTAAATCAATTAAAAGGAATTGAATGTATAATGGTTGATGATAAAGGTAAAATCCATTCTTCAAAAGGAATTGATATTAAGAAATTTCAATAAAATATAAATAAAATGATTCAGAAAATAATTTTTGGATTAATGCTGGCATTATTATTTCAGTCTTGTAATTCTGTAAAAGAGTATGAAAAAGTGGCCATAAACGACCCTGATATGAAACTTTCAGCTAAAATGTTGGAACGCTACGAAACAACTTTTCAGGTTTATCGAGAGGCAGCAGCTGGGGCTAACGGAGGAAAATCTGGAGGGGGCTGTGGCTGTAACTAGTTTCAGATAAATATGAATACTGATTTAGATTATTTACGGATGAAAATAAAAATTATTTTACTTTTTTTAATACTTGGAGTAAAGTCTTTTTCTCAAGATGGTTCTGAGTTTAAAAAGAGAGTATTAGAAAGTACCGAGGTTGATTTCTTACTAAGTTATTATAATCAAGATGGTTTTAAATCAGCTGTTTCCGGGGGAATTGGTTCTGAAAAATTAACTGATTTAGCTACAAATCTTGTTATTTCAATGCCTTTAAATGATGATTCAGTCATAACGATAGATTTGGGTATTTCAGCCTACTCATCAGCTTCATCCAGCAATATCAACCCATTCAATGCTACCGGAGCATCAGGAGGGGGTGACGATGATGATGGTGACGACGATAGAAAAAGTCAAAACGTTGCAGCAGCCACTGCTCCATATGGAACTCCTTGGCAAGCATCGTCTGGAGCATCAAAAAATGATGAACTTAGTTCTGTAACGGTAAATTATGCTCATAGCAGTGATACTCGTAATTTCATTTGGAATGCAGATGTTTCTTTTTCAAATGAATATGATTATACTTCAATTGGTTTTGGAGGTGGAATTGCCAGTCTTTTTAATGATAAAAATACCGAATTAAGTTTAAAAGCTAATGTCTATTTAGATCAATGGAGGCCAATTTACCCTACAGAATTGCATGAATATTCAAAATATGGGGCTGGTTTTTTGAATCAGGGATATTTTAGCGGAGTGAGCGTCTTAGACCAAAGCGGTCAATCTAACACTAATTATTTTCCCTCCGCTTTTCAAGCCATTAGTGACGTAAATAGAAATTCATATTCCGCTTCATTTGGATTATCTCAAGTTGTTTCAAAAAAATTTCAGGCTTCAGTTTTCTTTGATGTTTTGAAACAACAGGGATTATTATCAACTCCTTATCACCGAATCTATTTTGCCGATAAAGCCAATTATTACATAGGTCAAGCGGAATATATTCCAAATTACGAAAGCGAAAACAATGCGGGAGTTTATAAATTGGCTGATGATATTGAAAAATTACCCGATAGTCGATTTAAATTACCCATCGGAGCCCGATTAAATTATTATATTAACGAGCGTTTCGTTTTGCGTACCTATTATCGTTATTATTCTGATAATTGGGATATTCAGTCACATACTGTAAATATAGAGTTGCCTTTTAAAGTATCAGATCGATTTATTATTTTTCCAATGTACCGCTTTTGCACCCAAACCCAGTCAAAATATTACGCCCCTTACGAAAAGCATTTGTCAACAGAACAATATTACACTTCTGACCCTGATTTAGCTACTTTTGAAGCCAATCAATTCGGGTTTGGAGTCAGTTATACCGATATTTTTACGGGTGGTAAAATCTGGAAATTTGGTTTGAAAAATATCGACTTTAGATTCAATCAATACCGGCGAAGTGATCGTTTGACGGCTAACATTGCCAGCATTGGATTTAAGTTTATCATGCAATAAAGATAAATGGTTTTAGCCTAGGGTTAATTTTAAAAAAATATAATTAGCGACCAAAACTGTATATTCTTCCTATTATAAACTTTGATTTGAAAAATTGACAATTCCCATTTAATTCTTAACAATTAGAATTTTCTATTTCTGATTCTGGAATTGGTGTCCCAGCAGAAGATTTAGAAAAAATATTTGATCCGTTTTATCGTTCAAAATCTATTGACTATTCTGAAAAAATAATCAATCCACTTGCAACTCGTTTATCAAAAGTTACATTTATTAGTTGAATTCAAGACTTTTAAGGTCACAAAAGAAATTAAATGTTAAATTTGTTAAAAATTGAATTATGGATTTAAACAAATTGAAAGGACAATTGCAAACCGAAGTGGATACTGCATTTTTGTACAACAGCATTGCAGCGATACAAACGGACGATAATTTAATCAGGGTGTTGCAGAGTTTAGCTGAAATTGAAAAGGGCCATGCGAAACACATGTTAGATAAAATAAGGGAGTATGAGCCTAATATCGAGATGCCTAAGCCGTCTTCAAGGGCAAAGTTCCAATTGAAATTGGGTAAACTTTTTGGCTACAATTCCATAATTAGTAGCTTATCCAGCATCGAAAAACAATTTGCGGTAAATGCCATAAAAAACAAAATAGAAAAAGGGGAGAAGCCTACCGGTTTTGAACACAATCACCTCAATATTATTGAAGCTGTAAACAGCAATAAAGCCTTGAATGTTTCGGGTGGATTGTTGTCCAAATTTGAAAGTCGACACAAATCTGTTGGTGGCAATGCACTTCGCGCAGCCGTTTTAGGGTCTAATGATGGATTGGTTTCCAATATGAGTTTGGTGATGGGAGTTGCAGGTGCTGCAGTTTCTAACAATACGATTTTATTGACGGGGATAGCAGGGCTTATGGCAGGTGCCATTTCAATGGCATTGGGCGAATGGCTTTCTGTACAAAGTTCAAGGGAATTAAATCAACGTCAAATCGATTTAGAGATGGAAGAGCTAGAAGCTTCTCCAGAAGAAGAAAAAAAAGAATTAGTCTTGCTTTACCAAGCCAAAGGAATGAATGTAATTGAAGCTCAGAAATTAGCAGACAAAGCATTTGAAAACCCAGATTCCGCAATTGACGCCATAATTAAAGAAGAATTAGGAATTGATAAGGAAGAATTGGGTGGTTCTGCCTGGGAAGCCGCCATTGCTTCTTTTATACTTTTTGCTATTGGCGCTATTATTCCATTATATCCATTTATGATATTAGATGGTAAAAATGCCGTTTTATTGAGCATAGCGAGTAGTGTAGTTGGGCTTTTTGGAATTGGCGCAGCTATTACTTTATTGACGGGAAAAAGCATCCTTTTCTCAGGGCTTAGACAGGTTGCTTTTGGGTTAGCAGCCGCAGCCGTAACATATGGAATTGGAACTTTAATCGGTGTTTCATTGGCCGTATAACTATTTAGGATTTAAAACAGAAATATTATACTTTTTAACTTTAAACATAAAATTATGAACGACGCACATTTACACTTGTTAGTAAACCATTTTCCAATTATTGGGACGATTTTTGGTTTTGGAATTTTAATTTCAGGAATTTTATTAAAAAACAATTCGGTAAAAAGTACCGCTTATGTTTTATTTATTGTGGCGGCAATTTTTGTTGCATTTAGTATGGGAACAGGAGAAGGAGCTGAAGAACTTGTAGAAGACATGCCTTCGGTAGGAAAAAAAATCATTCATGAACATGAAGAAATGGCCGAAAAACTAGCTCTTATTTTGTATGTTTTAGGAGTGATTTCTCTTGGAGGATTATACTTGAATTTTAAAAAACATACTAGAGCTAAATTAATTTCTTATGTAGCTCTTATCGTAGCTCTTGCCGGAGTGTTTTTAGCACAACAAACAGGAACAACCGGAGGAGAAATTCGTCACACAGAAATCAGATCTGATGTATTTCAGACTGCAGGAGTAGAAAAAAATAGTACTGGAGGAAAACAAGAAGGAAGTGAAGATAAAGATTAATTTCCCGATAAAATATTACAATTGTTAACGGACTGATTTTTGGTTAATTAGCCAATTAATTATTAAAAATGTAATTTATAATATTGGCTCCCATTTTTAAAGCTTTTTCCCGAATCTCAATTGGATCATTATGTACTTCTTGATCTTCCCAGCCATCCCCTAAATCACATTCGTAAGTATATAGCAAAACTAGTCTATTGTTTATGAAAATCCCAAAAGCTTGAGCTCGTTTTCCCCCATGCTGATGTATTTTAGGTAATCCGCTTGAAAATAAATAGGGTTTTTGAAAGATAGGATGATTTGAAGGAATCTCTATTAAATCGTTGTTTGGAAATATTTTCTTAATTTCCGGTCTAATATATTGATTCATTCCGAAGTTATCGTCAATATGTAGAAAACCTCCTGACATTAAATAATTTTTTAGATTATTGACATCAGCATCACTAAAAACGACATTGCCGTGTCCTGTCATGTGAACAAAAGGATAGGAGAATAAATCAGGATTATTTGGCTCTACCGTTCCGGGTTTGGACTTTATTTTGGTGTTGATATTTTGATTGCAATATTTTATCAAATTGGTCAAGGAAGTCGGATTAGCATACCAATCACCACCGCCACTGTATTTTACCAACGCGATTTCCTGAGAAAAAACGGTGACAGATACCAAAAGGAAAAACAAATATATTTTTTTCATAATATTACTATTGAAAATTATTCTTGTTCATTTACAAAAATAACACTATGACACACTACAATGGCAGCTGTTTCAGTCCGCAGTCTAGTATTTCCTAAAGATACTGGAATGAAGTTGTTTTCAATAGCTAAAGAAATTTCTTTTTCCGAAAAATCCCCTTCTGGTCCAATGAGTAAAGTCACGTTTGTATTTGGTTTCAAAACTGATTTCAATGATATCTTATCGGTTTCTTCGCAGTGTGCAATCAATTGTAAGCCTTCCTTTTTGTGTTTGACAAACTCTTTAAAAGTTATGGCGTTATTAAGTTTTGGAAGATGTAAAACATTGGATTGTTTCATGGCAGTCAATAGAATTTTTTCAAATCTTTCTGCATTTATAACTTTGCGTTCGGATCGGTCACAGATAATGGGTGTGATTTCATTAATGCCAATTTCGGTAGCTTTTTCTAAAAACCATTCAAAACGATCATTCATTTTTGTAGGTGCTACCGCCAAATGCAGCTGAAATTTTTTAGTAGCTTCTTTTTCGAAAGAAATAATTTGAACGGTACATTTATTGTCAGATGCTAAAGTAATTTCAGTTTTAAATAAAAAACCTAAACCATTGGTTACAAATAATATATCGGTATCTTTCTTTCGTAAAACTTTAATTATATGCTTGCTTTCTTCTTTGTCAAAAGAAAAGCTTTCGGTAGTTTTATTTATATTTGGATTATAAAATAATTGCATAGTTTAGAATTGAATTTGTGCTTTTGAAACAACTGCGGAAGTTTCGAAATTTTGGGATAAAAACTTTTGATAACCAACAATTCCAATCATGGCAGCATTATCGGTGGTGTATTCAAATTTTGGGATGTAAGTCTTCCATCCGTATTTTTTTTCTGCTTCCGCTAAGATTTTTCTAATACCAGAATTGGCCGAAACGCCTCCGCCAATGGCAATTTTATTGATGTTTGTTTCCTTTACGGCTAATTTTAATTTGTCCATTAAAATTTCGATAATGGTATATTGTATGGAGGCACAAATATCATTGAGATTCTCTTCCACAAAATTTGGGTTTCCAAATTTTTTCTTTTGGATAAAATATAAAATGGCCGTTTTTAAACCAGAAAAACTAAAATCTAATCCTGGTACTTTCGGTTTTGTAAAAGCAAATGCTTTTGGATTGCCTAGTTGGGCATGCTTATCAACCAAAGGTCCTCCAGGATAGGGAAGGCCTAATATTTTAGCGCTTTTATCGAAAGCCTCTCCCACGGCATCATCAGTAGTTTCTCCAATGATTTCCATATCAAAAAAACCATCTACTCTTACAATTTGTGTGTGTCCCCCAGAAATTGTTAAGGCAAGAAATGGAAATGCTGGTTTTTCAAATCCTACCTCAGCTATAAAATGAGCCAAAATATGAGCTTGCATGTGATTTACTGCAATCAAGGGTATTTTTAAAGCTAAAGCCAAAGACTTGGCAAAAGAACTTCCTACAAGAAGAGAACCCATCAATCCTGGACCTTGGGTAAATGCAATTGCCGATAACTGTTCTTTTCGTATATTTGCTTTACGAAGCGCAGCATCAATAACAGGAACTATATTTTGCTGATGAGCACGCGAGGCAAGTTCAGGAACTACGCCGCCATATTGAGTATGAATCAACTGATTAGCAACAACATTAGATAGGACTTTATCGTTATGTAAAACGGCAGCGGCAGTATCATCGCAAGAACTTTCGATGGCAAGAATAAAAACCTCGGAATTTTGCATATAAAGGCGTAAATTTTGAATTATATTTGACAAATTTAAAAAAATAATAGGTATCAAAAAATTTAAAAAAATAGTATTTCTCTCTCTACTTGGACTAATCCTACTTTTACTGGTACTTGGCATCTCATTTTCGTTACCTTTTGTACAAACAAAAATCGCTAAATATTTTGTTGAAAGCATCAATAAGGGTTATGGGGTTCATATTGCCATTGATGAAGTAGCGATGTCTGTTTTTGGAGGTGTAAAACTTAAAAAAGTATTGATTTTAGACCATCATAGTGATACTTTGATTTATGCTAATAGAATCAAAACGAATATATTGGACGGAAAAAAAATATTGGATGGTGATTTGATTTTTGGAAACCTAGGATTAGACGGATTGCTCTTTAATTTAAAAACCTATAAAAAAGAAAAAAATACTAATTTAGACAAATTTATTGCTGCTTTTGATACTGAAAAGCCCCAAAAAAAACATTTTTTGATGACAGCAAATAAAGCAGTTATCTCAAATAGTCATTTTATCTTAACAGATGAAAACCAATTAAATCCTAAAGAGGTTGATTTCAATAAACTAAACACCTCAATAATTGATTTTAAAATATACGGACCGAACGTTAATACTATTATTAACACTATGTCTTTTAGTGATCACCACGGAATATTTATCAAGAATTTAAGTTCTGAATTCAGTTACACCAAAAAGAAAATACGATTAAAAAACCTTGATTTATTGACTAACGAATCGAAGTTGAAAGCGGATGTTATATTAAATTATAATATTGAGGATTTCAAAAATTTCAATAACAAAGTACAATTTGATTTAAAACTACATTCCTCATCGATAGGTTCTAATGATATCCGCTGTTATTATAAAGAATTGGGTAGAAATCAAATTTTTCACATTAAAGTAGATATTAAAGGGGTTTTAAACAATCTAAGTCTAACAAAATTAAAATTAGTTAGTTCCAAAACTACTCAAATAATAGGCAATATCAATTTTAAAAATATTTTCGGTAAAAAAGATCAAAGATTTTACATGAACGGAAAATTCGAAAAGGTTTCTTCTAGTTATGACAATCTACTGACTATACTTCCTAACGTTTTAGGTAATAAATTACCAATTAATATAAAAAAAATAGGGTTTTTTACTCTTAAAGGGAATTCCCAGATTACTGCTTCTTCGATTGATGCTAATTTTATTGCGGCAACCGAATTAGGATTAGTAAAATCAAATTTCAAGATGAAAGGTATTGACAGTATTGACAAGGCTTCTTATCTGGGGAATGTTGTTTTGGAAGGTTTTAATGTGGGAATATTCTTGGGTAGAAAAGACATTAAAAAAATAAGTCTAAATATTGATGTTAACGGCATAGGTTTTTCTGAAAAATATTTAGATACTTCCATAAAAGGAAATTTAAAAGAAATTGATTATAATAATTACAATTATAACAATATAATTATAAATGGTAATTTCAAGATGCCACTTTATAAAGGCCAGGTTTCAATAAATGATCCAAATTTGAGTTTGAATTTTGATGGCTTGGTTGATTTGAGCGAAAAAGAAAACAAGTATGATTTCCACATTAATGTAAAAAATGCCGACTTGCATAAATTACAATTTATAAAGGATTCAACTTCAGTTTTTAGGGGAGACATTGTCGTTCAAGCCTCAGGGAATTCAATAGGAAATTTGACAGGAAATATCTTTATTAATAAAACAACTTATCAAAATGTAAAAGGAACTTACGTTTTTGATGATTTTACAGTCAATTCTAGTTTTGATTCCAATAGAGAGCGAACCATTTCGGTAAATTCGCCAGATATAATTGAAGGAAAACTAGTTGGAAAATATGAATTCAATCAATTGAGGAATTTATTGACTAATTCGCTAGGAAGTTTGTATACAAATTACAATCCTATCAAAGTAAGCAAAGGACAGTTTTTGAAGTTTGATTTTACCATTTACAATAAAATTATAGAAATATTTTACCCAGAAATTACTATCGGTTCTAATACGATTGTGAAGGGAAACATCAATTCAGATAATCAAGAATTTAAACTGAATTTTAATTCACCTCAAGTTACCGCTTTTAAAAATACTTTTGATAATATTAGAGTTAAAATTGACAATAAAAACCCACTTTATAATGCCTATATTGAACTAGATAGCATTAAAACAAAGTATTACAAAATTCGTAATTTTAGTTTGATAAACGTAACTATGAAAGATACTTTATTCTTTCGTTCCGAATTTAAGGGTGGATCAAAAGGAGAAGATTATTTTAATTTAAACTTGTATCATACTATAAACAAGGAGGATAATAACGTGGTAGGAATTAGCAAATCCGAAATAAAAATCAAAGATTATTTATGGTTTTTAAATGAGAAAGAAACACCAAATAACAAAATTGTTTTCGATAAATCTTTAAAAAATTTCAATTTTGATAACATATTATTGTCTCATGAAAATCAGGAAATTTCTTTTATGGGTGGTGTCAAAGAAAATACATTTAAGGATATAAAATTAAGTTTTAAAGATGTGGATTTAAATCAAATTACCCCCACAAATTCTAAATTTATTTTTAATGGAAATATGAATGGGTTAGTTAATTTCAAACAGAATAAGGCCATTTATGAGCCGACTTCTTCAATAACAATTAACCATTTGAATATTAATAAAACCGATTTAGGTACATTAAATTTCAATATAAGTGGAGACAAAAGTTTTAGTAAGTTTATTATAAAATCGAATCTAAAAAATCAAAATATAGAGTCTTTTGATTTAAATGGAGGTTTTGAAATCGTTAATAATGAACCCTTATTTGATCTTAATTTAAAATTTAATAAATTTAGTTTAGCAGCATTAAATACGCTTGGTGGTGATGTGTTATCTAACATAAGGGGTATGGCGTCGGGAAATTCTACAATAGAAGGTAATCTTAAAAAACCAAATATCAACGGACGGCTCTATGTTGATAGCGGAGGGTTGACCATCCCTTATCTGAATGTTGATTATGCATTAAGCGACAAAACAATTGTTGATTTGACTAGTGAAAAGTTTATATTTAGAAAGAGCACTCTAACTGATTCAAAATTTGGCACTATAGGACTTTTAAACGGAAGTATTCAGCATAATAATTTTTCGGATTGGAAGTTAGATTTATATATTGATTCGAAAAAATTGCTAGTCCTTAACACCTCTGACCATCAGGACGCAACCTACTATGGTACAGCATTCATTAATGGTAATGCCACTATTAAAGGTCCTACAAATGGATTGTTTATTAAAGTTAATGCCAAATCTGAAAAAGGGTCTGCTTTAAAAATCCCTATTAACGATTCTGAAAATGTGAGTGAAAATAATTTCATTCATTTTTTGAGTCCAAAAGAAAAGTATAATATCAAAAAAGGAATTATTGAGAATACTAGAAATTATAAAGGACTTGAACTAGAATTTGATCTTGATATAACTCCAAATGCTGAAGTTGAGGTAATTTTAGATCGAATTTCTGGACATGGGATGAAAGGAAAGGGAAATGGAACATTATTGTTTAAAATTAACACCTTAGGAAAATTTAATATGTGGGGTGATTTTCAAGCCTATGAAGGAACATATAATTTTAAATATGGCGGTATTATTGACAAAAAATTCGAGTTGAAAAAAGGAGGTTATATCTCTTGGGAAGGTGACCCTATGAAAGCAAGGTTGAATTTAGAAGCGGTATATAAAACATCTGCAAATCCAGCAATTTTATTAGAAAATTCATCATTTACCAAAAAAGTACCCGTTGACGTAATAATTGGCGTAAAAGGTGATTTAGCTAGTCCTGAGCCTGATTTCAATTTCGAATTTCCAACTGTTAGCAATGTATTGAAATCAGAAATACAATATAAATTGAATGATAAGGATGTAAGACAAACCCAAGCTTTATATTTATTATCCTCTGGAGGCTTTCTGAGTTCGGAAGGTATAAGTCAATCTGATTTTTCGAGAAGTATATTCGAAACGGCAACAGGTTTATTGGGAGGTATTATTCAAACAAATAACGATAAATTTAAAGTGGATATCAATGTTATTTCTGCGGATAAAAGAATTGGGAAAGAAACTGACGGAAGGTTTGTAGCTTCCATTTCTTCTAAAATAAATGAAAGAATTACTTTCAATGGAAAAGTTGGAGTTCCTTTTGGCGGAATAAATGAAACTGCTATTATTGGAGATGTTGAAATACAATACAGAGTTAATGAAGATGGAACCTTAAACTTACGTATGTTTAATAGAGAAAATGATATTAATTACATTGGTCAAGGAATTGGCTATACCCAGGGATTAGGTGTTTCTTATGAAGTAGATTTTGATACCTTTAAAGAACTAGCAAATAAAATATTTCAAAATCATAAATTAGAAAGAGAAAAAAAGTCATACACAAAAGATCAAGATTCAAATTCGCCAGTTGATAATCTAACTGTTTCTAAATCTAAAAAACCAATAACTGCAAAACAAGTATTAAACAAAGAAGCCACCATTCCTAAAGAAGAATAAAATAAGTTTTAATTATTAGAGTTATAGATCGCCAACTTATTAACTAAAACGTTTGAATTCAGAAGTTATTTAGTAATTAATTAAAAACACCTGCTTTAATTGTTAATCTTTGTTATTTTTGCACTTTAACAATTAAATTATGCCTAAATTAATGAAAAAGATTGGCGTTCTCACTTCTGGTGGGGATTCTCCAGGTATGAATGCTGCTATTAGAGCTGTGGTTCGAACATGTGCATATCATAATATACAATGTGTGGGTATTTATAGAGGATATCAAGGAATGATAGAAGGTGACTTCAAAGAAATGGGACCTAGAAGTGTTAATAATACCATTAATAAAGGAGGAACAATTCTTAAATCAGCAAGGTCAAAAGAATTTATGACTTTAGAAGGTCGTAAAAAAGCATATGAGCAACTTGTTAAAGCTGCAATTGATGCATTTGTAGTTATTGGTGGAGATGGAAGTTTTACTGGTGCAGAAATTTTTAATAAAGAATTCAAATTTCCTGTAATGGGAATTCCAGGAACAATAGACAATGATATTTTCGGAACTACTCATACTTTGGGTTATGACACAGCCTTAAATACAGTAGTAGAATGTATTGATAAAATACGGGATACGGCAAGTTCACACAATCGATTGTTTTTTGTTGAGGTAATGGGGCGTGACGCGGGCCATATTGCTTTAAATGCAGGAATTGGTGCTGGTGCAGAAGAAATTCTGATTCCCGAAGAAGATTTAGGCTTGGAAAGATTATTGGAATCACTTAAAAAAAGTAAAGCCTCTGGAAAATCATCAAGTATTGTCGTGATTGCTGAAGGGGATAAAATAGGTAAAAATGTTTTCGAATTAAAAGATTACGTTGAAGCTAATTTACCAGAATATGAAGTTCGTGTATCTGTATTAGGTCACATGCAACGTGGCGGGTCTCCATCTTGCTTTGATAGGGTTTTAGCCAGTAGATTCGGCGTTAAAGCGGTCGAATCTTTATTGGAAGGGAAATCAAATTACATGGTTGGAATATTAAACAATAAAGTTGAACTTACCCCATTATTAAAAGCTATTAAAGGACACACAGAAATCGACAGAGAATTGTTGCGAGTATCAGAAATAATGTCAATATAAAAAAGAGCAAGGTGCGAGAATAACCTTAATTCTTAAACTAAATTAATTAAACGATTAAATAAAAAAAGAATGTCAAAAGTAAAATTAGGAATAAACGGTTTTGGAAGAATTGGAAGAATTGTTTTTAGAGAATCTTATAATAGAGATAATGTTGAAGTAGTAGCGATAAACGATTTGTTAGATGTTGATCACTTGGCTTATTTGTTAAAATACGATTCCGTTCATGGTCGTTTTAATGGAACTGTAGATGTAAAAGAAGGTAAACTTTACGTAAATGGTAAAAATATTCGAATCACGGCCGAAAGAGAACCTTCAAATTTAAAATGGAATGAAGTAGGAGTTGACGTTGTTGCTGAATGTACAGGTTTCTTTACAACAAAAGAAACCGCTCACGCACACATTAAAGGTGGAGCTAAAAAAGTAATTATTTCTGCACCATCTGCTGACGCACCAATGTTTGTAATGGGGGTAAACCATACAAAAGCTTTAGCCTCTGATACTGTTGTTTCTAATGCCTCTTGTACCACAAACTGTTTAGCTCCATTAGCTAAAGTTATCAATGATAATTTTGGTATTGTTGAAGCATTAATGACTACTGTTCATGCTACAACATCGACTCAAATGACATGTGATGGCCCATCAAGAAAAGATTGGAGAGGTGGACGAGCTGCATCTTGTAATATTATTCCATCATCTACAGGAGCTGCAAAAGCTGTAGGACTAGTAATTCCAGAATTAAATGGAAAACTCACTGGTATGTCTATGCGTGTTCCTACTGTTGATGTGTCAGTTGTAGATTTAACAGTAAAAGTGGCTAAAGAAACTTCTTATGCTGAAATAATGGCTGCATTTAAATTAGCTTCTGAAACTACTATGAAAGGTATTTTAGGATATACTGAAGATTTAGTGGTTTCTCAAGATTTTGTTTCTGATTCAAGAACATCAATTGTTGATGCTAATGCTGGAATTGGTTTGAATTCAACTTTCTTTAAAATCATTTCTTGGTATGATAATGAATATGGATATTCCAGTAAATTAATTGACCTTGCTGTTCATATCACAAGTTTAAAATAATTTTAATATGTTACAAAATCCCGTTAGATATATTTTTTAACGGGATTTTTTTACCCAAACAAATAAAAATATTCTTTAGATTTCAATCCCAATAGCTATAAGCTTTTAATCTAAAATTAAAACCTATATTAAAGATGAGATTATTAGTTGATAGTGGTTCTACCAAAGCAGATTGGATTGCAATAGATGAGGATGGAAAAGTGTTGTTTACCACACAAACATCAGGCTTAAACCCTGAAATTATTGAAGGGGATGAAATCATTGAACGTTTAAATGAACGCTTTGATATTCTACAAAATAAAGACAAGGCTACGCATCTTTTCTTTTATGGAGCAGGTTGTGGTACAGATAATATGAAAATTTCACTTTCTAGAATTTTTCAAGAATATTTTTCCAACGCGATTATTGTAGTTGAGGAGGATACTTATGCTGCCGTATATGCGACAACTCCTAAAGGAGAAAAAGCGATTGTTTCAATTTTAGGTACAGGTTCAAATTGCAGTTATTTTGATGGCAAACTATTACACCAAAAAGTACAATCACTAGGTTATATAGTTATGGACGACTGTAGTGGTAATGTATTTGGGAAAGAATTAATCCGAAAATATTATTTCAATAAAATGCCAAATGAATTAGCTCTTGCATTCGAAAAAGAATATGATTTAGATCCGGACACCATTAAAGGCGAGTTGTACAAAAAATCAAACCCCAATGCTTATTTGGCAACCTTTGCAAAATTTTTAATTCAACACAAAGAAACCGAATTTTGTAAAAAAATAATCTTTAAGGGTATGAAATCTTTTGTAAAAAATTACATCCGACAATTTGAAAGCTGCAAGGAAGTTCCAATACATTTTGTGGGTTCAATCGCATTTTATTTAAAAGATGAATTACAAATAACCTTTGATAAATACGGTTTGCAATTAGGAAACGTTTTAAGAAGACCTATTGATGGCCTCATTGCTTATCACATAAAAAATAAATAATTTATTGCTTGCATAATCTTAAAGAAACGATATAATATTAATATATATATATAAACAGTAGTAAGTAAATCCTTACTACTTTTTTTATAAGTTTTCATTTGAATTTTATTTAGGTGTATTTGGTCAGGAATTACTCAACTTTCGGTTTTTCAAACCACACCCTTATTCACAAAAAATGAAAGTTTATTTGTCTAATTTATAATCAAATAATTCTTATAAATATACAGCAATTAATAAAACTAGATTTTCTTGTCTTTGATATTTGAATAAATTAATTACTTTTGAATTCATTTTAATAAAAACAAAAAAAAAGCAATTTGTAATCTAGTTGTAAATTATATAAATAAAAAAATACGATCCCTTGAAAATAGTATTTTTGCCACACACACAATAAATATATAAATACTTATGAAATTTTTTATCGACACAGCTAATTTAGCTCAAATTAAGGAAGCGCAAGCATTGGGCGTTTTAGATGGCGTAACCACTAATCCCTCATTGATGGCGAAAGAAGGAATTATTGGAAAAAACAGTATTTTGAAACATTATGTTGACATTTGCAACCTTGTGGATGGAGATGTAAGTGCCGAAGTAAACGCGCTTGATTTTGACGGAATGGTTAGGGAAGGGGACGAGTTGGCTGAATTACACGAGCAAATTGTGGTGAAATTACCGATGACCAAAGAAGGGATTATAGCTGCAAAATACTTTTCAGATAGGGGAGTAAAAACAAATGTAACCTTAGTTTTTTCGGCAGGACAAGCCCTGTTAGCTGCCAAAGCAGGAGCTACTTATGTTTCGCCTTTTATTGGTCGTTTAGATGATGTGTCAACCGATGGTTTAGCGCTTATTGAAGAAATCCGATTAATCTATGATAATTATGGGTATGAAACGCAAATTCTAGCCGCTTCGGTTCGTCACACGATGCACATTGTGAACTGTGCCAAAATAGGTGCCGATGTAATGACAGGTCCTCTTTCTGCTATTTATGGATTGTTGAAACACCCTCTGACTGATATTGGATTAGCACAGTTTGTTGCTGATTTCGAAAAAGGAAATAAGTAATACTTAAAATTAAGCAAAAAAAAAGTCCCATTTCTAATTCGAAATGGGACTTTTTTATGGGATAAATATTTAATGACCTCCACTAATTTTTTTATCAAAAGAAATACCTTGACGTCTTAAAACGCCACTTACTTTCCAAGCATAAAATGCCAAATAAGCAAAACAAAAAACACCAACAATATAACTACTTTGAATACCTATGCTTTAGGAAACAGTTCCCTGTAACCAACTTACAATACCACCACCCATAATCATCATGATTAAGAAACTACTTCCTTGACTAGTGTGTTTTCCTAATCCGCATACGACTAGAGTAAAAATACACGGCCAAAGCGTACTACAAAACAAACCAACACTGGTGAAGGCGTAAACACTGATCATTCCGCTTGTTGAAATCCCTGTTAACAAAGCGACAATTCCTAAAGAAGCAAAAATAAGTAGCATTCTAGCTGGATTTCCTTTACTAGCCATATCAGCAGCAATTAATACTAAAATAATTAGTCTATAAATGTAGAAAGGAGTTAAATCATGTTTAGCAATAGCATTAACAAGTAAGAAAACTCCAAATGCCAGGTAGGGTGCTAAAAAGCGTAGTGCTTTTTGAGTACTCATATTGTCCGTAAAAGCTTCAACAGCTCCAGTCCAACGACCAATCATTAAACTCGCCCAATATAAAAGATATATAAGGAGCTATATCTTGTACTGTAAAATTTAAATTAGTTTTCAAATTTATAATATTTTCCATGTAGGCAGGCAAATTACTTGCTGTGGAAACCTCGACACCCACATAAAGAAAAATGGCTATCATTCCCATAAGGAGCTGAGGATAATGCAAGGCTGAACTTTTTGAAGAGGTTGCATCTTCTATAGATTCTTTTATTGCTTCCGGATGTTCTGGTAGGGTAGAGAATTTTAACATAACTGCTACAAGTAAAAAAGCAACACCTAATATTAAATATGGAATTTTAACGCTTTCAATACTCATTTCAGTATTAGCAGCAGCACTAGATCCAAAAATAGCTAAACTCACGATTAAGGGTCCGATTGTAGTTCCGAAATTATTGATTCCTCCTGCCAAAGTTAATATTTGAGAACCTGTTTTTATTGGCTCTAAAGCAATAGCTAACGGATTTGCCACTGTATGTTGCAAAGAGAATCCTAAGCCAACTGTAAATAAACCGGTAAGCATTAAAGGATAAGAACCGGTATTAGCCGCAGGATAAAACAATAAAGTTCCTAATGCGGAAATTACTAATCCTAAGGCCAATCCGTTTTTATACCCTATTTTGTTTACTAAATCTTGTTTCATCAATAACGAAATCCCCATGTATATTAAGGAACCTACAGTATAAGAAATATAAAAAGCTATTGAAACAAATTGGCTTTGAGCTTGTGTTAAATCAAATGCTTTTTTAAATACTGGAATTAAAATGTCGTTACTAGCTGCAACAAATCCCCAAAAGAAGAAGACGGTTACTAGAAGGATAAATGGTCTCCATTTGGTTTGTAAATTTTCTGAATTCATAATTAAAATTCGTTAATGGTTTCAAGTTAATTTTCTGGATTATTTTTGAGGTCACAAATATATTTGTAAAGTAAATTTTAAAAAACAAATTTAAAAGATCTATTATTTAACATATTGAAAATAAGAGCTAAAGGTTAAGCAATTCCTCAGAAATAGAAGATCTGTTTTTAACTCCACTATATTTTTGTATTTTTGCAAAAAACTAAAAATAAATCCATGTTATCAATCAATAATTTATCAGTTCAGTTTGGCAAAAGAATTTTGTTTGACGAAGTAAATACCGTCTTTACCAACGGTAATATTTACGGCGTTATTGGAGCTAATGGAGCTGGAAAATCAACTTTTCTAAAAATAATTGCGGGAGAAATGGATCCTACTTCGGGACATATTCATTTGGAACCTGGAAAACGGATGTCGGTTTTGAATCAAAACCACAATATGTTTGATGAGTTTACAGTTCTTGAAACGGTGATGATGGGAAATAAAGTTTTGTATAAAATAAAAAGAGAAATGGATGCACTTTATTTGGATTATTCCGATGAAAATGCAGATAGAATAGGAGAGTTACAGGTGCAATTCGAAGAATTAAATGGTTGGAATGCCGAGTCGGATGCAGCATCAATGCTTTCAAATCTTGGTATTACCGAAGAAAACCATTATACTTTGATGTGTGATTTGGAAGGAAAAGTGAAGGTACGTGTGCTTTTGGCGCAAGCATTGTTTGGAAGTCCTGATTTGCTTATTATGGATGAGCCCACCAATGATTTGGATTTTGAAACTATTGCTTGGTTAGAAAATTTCTTAGCCAATTATGAAAATACTGTAATCGTAGTTTCTCACGACAGACACTTTTTAGATGCGGTTTGTACCCATATTTCGGATATTGATTTTAGTAAAATTAATCACTATTCCGGAAATTATACTTTTTGGTATGAATCTAGCCAGTTAGCAGCTAAACAAAGGGCGCAACAAAACAAAAAAGCTGAAGAAAAGAAACAAGAATTAGAAGAATTTATTCGTCGTTTTTCTGCGAATGTAGCCAAATCAAAACAAGCTACTTCTCGTAAAAAAATGATATCTAAATTGAATATATCCGAGATAAAACCTTCAAGCCGTCGTTATCCTGCTATAATTTTTGACCAAGAACGTGAAGCTGGTGACCAAATCTTGAATGTGCAAAATTTAAGTGCTTCCATAGAAGGAGAGGTTTTGTTTAAAGGGGTTGATTTAAATATGGCCAAAGGCGATAAAATCGTTCTTTTTTCGAAAGATTCTCGTGCAACAACCGCTTTCTATGAAATCCTAAACGGAAATCAAAACTCAGATTCTGGAACTTTTGATTGGGGTGTGACAACAATCCAAGCCTATTTACCAGTGGAAAACCATTCTTTCTTTGAAAGTGATGATTCGTTAGTGGATTGGTTACGTCAATGGGTAAAAACTGAAGAAGAGCGCGACGAGGTAAATATTCGTAGTTTCTTAGGAAAAATGATTTTTTCTGGAGAAGAAGCTTTGAAAACCTGCCGTGTTTTATCGGGTGGTGAAAAAGTTCGATGTATGTTGTCTCGAATGATGATGCAGCGTGCCAATGTTTTAATGCTCGACGAACCTACAAATCATTTGGATTTAGAGTCTATTACAGCATTCAATAATTCCCTTAAAAACTTCAAGGGTTCCGTTATTTTTACAACGCACGATCATGAGTTTTCACAAACCGTGGCTAATAGAGTTATCGAATTAACTCCCAAAGGCGCTATTGATCGCTATATGACATTCGATGATTACTTAGAGGATGAAAAAGTCCAGGAATTAAGGGTAAAAATGTATTCTTGAAAATAGTTGAACCGTCCCGATGTATCGGGACGGTTTTTTTTTAATAAAAAAGTAAATTTAGGATTAATAAAAAAATTATATCTTTACAGACCAAACAAACCTGCATTATGAGTCAAAAAGTATTGCTCACTTCAAAGGAAGTCGATATCATTCTACACCGTTTGGCCTGTCAGTTAATCGAAAAACATCTAGATTTTTCGGATACTATTCTAGTTGGAATTCAGCCACGAGGTACTTTCTTAGCAGAGCGATTAAAATATTTATTGGAGAAAGAGTATTCAATTCCAAAAATTGCCCTGGGTTATTTAGATATTACTTTCTTTAGGGACGATTTTCGTAGAACTAGCAAGCCATTGGAAGCCAATAAAACTCAAATCGACTTTATTGTTGAAAATAAAAAAGTTGTTTTTATTGATGATGTTTTGTACACTGGAAGGAGTATACGATCTGCATTGACCGCTATTCAGTCTTTTGGAAGACCATCGGAAATTGAATTATTGGTACTTATTGATCGTCGTTTTAGCCGGCATTTGCCTATTCAACCTGATTATCGTGGTCGTCAAGTTGATGCTATTAATGATGAAAAAGTAAAAGTGTGTTGGGAAAATCAAGACGGGGAAGACGCCGTTTATTTAATCAATAATAAATAATAAAAATGAGCGAGTTAAGTGTAAATCATTTATTGGGCATAAAATATATCAACAAGAAAGATATTGACCTTATTTTTGAAACTGCCGATCATTTTAAAGAAGTCATCAATCGTCCTATCAAAAAAGTACCTTCGCTAAGGGATATTACTATTGCCAATATCTTTTTCGAAAATAGTACTAGAACTAAACTTTCTTTTGAATTAGCACAAAAACGTTTGTCGGCTGACGTAATTAGTTTTTCGGCAGCACAATCTTCTGTTAAAAAAGGAGAAACCTTGATTGATACCGTAAATAATATTCTTTCAATGAAAGTGGATATGGTGGTGATGCGACATTCCAATCCTGGCGCAGCTCACTTCTTGTCTCAAAACGTAAAAGCAAGCATTGTAAATGCTGGAGATGGAGCACACGAACATCCAACACAGGCTTTATTAGATAGTTATTCCATCAGAGAAAAATTGGGAGATGTAGCAGGAAAAAAAGTGGTGATTGTTGGGGATATTTTACACTCCAGAGTAGCACTTTCAAATATATATGCTTTGCAAATGCAAGGCGCTCAAGTTAAAGTTTGCGGGCCAAAAACGTTAATTCCTAAACACATAGAATCGCTTGGAGTAACCGTAGAGTCAAATATGCGTAAGGCACTAGAATGGTGTGATGTAGCGAACATGCTTCGTATTCAAAACGAAAGAATGGATGTGAATTATTTTCCTTCCACAAGGGAATATGCGCAACAATTCGGATTGGATAAAACCTTGCTGGATTCGCTAAATAAAGAAATAATAATTATGCACCCTGGACCTATTAATCGGGGAGTGGAAATTACTAGTGATGTTGCCGACTCGAAGCAATCGGTGATTTTGAATCAAGTTGAAAATGGTGTTGCAATTAGAATGGCAGTAATTTATTTATTGGCTTCAAAAATTCAATAGATTTTATTTTTATCGAATATATTAAGTAACATTAATTCTTTTGAAATTCTATATAAAGGAATTCATACTACTATGAAAGTAAATGCAAAAGGACATACTGTTTGTATAAAAGACACTAAAGGTGATTTGGTTTTATTCTTGGCAAAAGTGACTAATGAATATAAAAACTTCGAAAACCTTAATATTATTATTGATATTAGAGCGTATAAAAACATTTCACTAGAAGCTATTACTAGTTTTTTGCCACTTTCAAAAATTCATAAAAAAGCCAAAAAATCATTTGTTATAGCTACTTCAGATCTTGATTATAATGCTATTTCTGATAAATTATCTGTTGTTCGTTCTCTACTCGAAGCTCATGACATTATTGAAATGGAGGAAATAGAACGCGATTTGGGATTTTAGAATTAAATAAAGTTATGGGTTAGGCGTTTAATTCATAACTTATAACCTAGACTAAAAAAAATGAATCTAACCATCCTGGGCTGTTATGCAGCAACACCCAGAACTTTTACCAACCCAACTTCTCAGGTTTTAGAAATCAGAAATAGATTATTTTTGATAGATTGTGGCGAAGGTACGCAAGTACAATTACGCAAGAACAAAATTAGATTTTCTAAAATTAATCATATTTTTATTTCCCATTTGCATGGAGATCATTTTTTTGGTCTAGTAGGATTAGTTTCCACCTTCATGTTGCTCAATCGAACCAATGACTTACACATTTTTGGTCCAAAAGGAATCAAGGAAATTATTAATTTGCAATTGCGATTGTCTAATTCTTGGCCAACTTATGGGTTATTTTTTCACGAATTAGAATCCAAAGAAAGTGTAATTATTTTTGAAGATGAAAAGGTTATTGTAAAGACTATCCCATTAAAACATAGGATTTATACCAATGGTTTTCTTTTTCAAGAAAAAATAAGGGAAAGAAAGTTGGATTTAAATGCCGTTCAGAATTATGAAATTGACAAATGTTATTACCAAAATATCAAAAACGGAAAAGACATCACCTTAGAGGATGGACGAGTTATTGAAAACCATAAATTGACTTTTAATCCAATTCCGCCTTTGAGTTATGCGTTTTGCTCAGATACAGCTTATGACGAAAGTATAATTTCTAATATAAAAGAAGTTGACGTTTTGTATCATGAATCTACTTTTTTGGAATCAGAAGCAATTTTGGCAGGAAAAACAATGCATTCTACAGCAAAAGAAGCCGCAACTATTGCATTAAAAGCCAATGCAAAACAATTGGTTTTAGGGCATTATTCTACTCGATACGAAAATATAGAACTCTTTAGAGAACAAGCCGAAACCATTTTTTCAATTGTGCTTTTAGCTGATGATGGTCGAAATTTTGAATTTTGATTAAACTTGTTTTTCTGCCAGAGATTAGAAGGATTAAAAAGATTTTTTCAGATAAAGTTTACTTAATCAGTGTGAATCTTTTTAATCTGTGGCAAAAAGTATAACTAAGAAATGAACCACTCTAAATGAGAATTAGTTTCATTAAATTTACATCCAATAAAATATTACAAGAAATGAAAGAGTTAGGGAGTTATAGAAAATCATATGATAAAAGTGAACTTTTAGAATCTACTATTCCGGAAGATCCAATCAATTTATTCAATAGGTGGTTCCACGAAGTTGAAGATTTTGGAGGTGTAGATGAAGTCAATGCCATGACAGTTTCAACTATTGGACTGGATGGTTTTCCAAAATCAAGAGTTTTGCTTTTGAAACAATATACTTATGAAGGATTCATTTTTTATACCAACTATAATTCAGAAAAGGGTAGGGCAATAGAAAAAAACGCTAATATTTGTCTGTCTTTTTATTGGCATTCAATAGAACGTCAGGTAATTATAAAAGGAATTGCCGAAAAAACATCCGAGAATATTTCCGATGGTTATTTTGAATCCCGACCAACCGGAAGTAAGTTAGGTGCTATAGTTTCAAATCAAAGTGAAATCATTTCATCTAGAACGGTTTTAGAAGAAAGTTTAAAACAATTGGAAAAGAATTTTGAAGGAAAAGAAATTCCTAGACCAAAATATTGGGGAGGTTTTTTAGTTCGTCCTGTAGAAGTTGAATTTTGGCAAGGACGCCCTAATAGATTGCACGATAGAATTAGGTACCATTTACAAGATGATTTTACTTGGAATATAGATAGACTAGCGCCTTAAAAAGTTTTTCATAGATGTAAAATTAATTAATCCGCACTATTTTGGATGCAAATAAATAATCTTTATCGAGTTTATAATTAAAATAGAAAAAAATAATCTGTTCTTGAAAATCAATCTATTGCCGATTTTCGGATTGATTTACATCAGTCTTTAAATTATTTTGAAAATATATAAAAAAAAATTACTTTTGCACACCTTTTGGTGGATAAGAGTTTCCTTTAGGTATAAACAAAATTAAACAAACAACTTCTGTTGTTTTCTAGCACTTTCAGAAACTCAAGATAACACAGAATACAAATTTTTAATCAGCATGTCTGAAACATTAAAATCACAAGAGCAGTTTTTAGCAGAATTTAATTGGCACAACTTTGAAGAAGGTATTGATGCCGTAGATCAAAAAAACTTAAAAGAATTCGAAGAACTGGTTTCAAAAACTTTCATCGCCACTGATCAAGAAGAAGTGGTAGATGGTATTGTTGTTAGAATTACAGATAGAGACGTTATCGTTGATATCAACGCAAAATCGGAAGGTGTTATTTCTTTAAACGAATTCCGTTACAATCCAAATTTAAAAGTAGGTGACAAAGTAGAAGTGTTAATTGATATCCGTGAGGATAAAACAGGTCAATTAGTATTATCTCACAGAAAAGCACGTACTATCAAATCATGGGATAGAGTTATTTCGGCTAACGAAACAGGAGAAATCGTCAATGGTTTTGTAAAATGCAGAACTAAAGGAGGTATGATCGTTGACGTTTTCGGAATCGAAGCTTTCTTACCAGGATCTCAAATTGATGTGAAACCAATTAGAGATTACGATGTATACGTAAACAAAATGATGGAATTCAAAGTGGTGAAAATCAACCACGAATTCAAAAACGTTGTTGTTTCGCATAAAGCGCTTATTGAAGCGGATATTGAAGTACAGAAAAAAGAGATTATCGGAAAATTACAAAAAGGACAAGTATTAGAAGGTGTTGTTAAAAACATTACTTCTTATGGTGTCTTTATTGATTTAGGTGGTGTTGATGGATTAATCCACATTACTGACCTTTCTTGGTCTAGAATTAATCACCCATCTGAAGTTCTTGAATTAGATCAGGTGCTGAATGTGGTAATCCTTGATTTTGATGACGAGAAAACAAGAATTCAATTAGGATTGAAACAATTAAACGCTCACCCATGGGATGCATTAAATGCGGAACTTAAAATTGGTGATAAAGTAAAAGGTAAAGTAGTTGTAATTGCTGATTATGGTGCTTTCATCGAAGTTGCTGAAGGTGTTGAAGGTTTAATCCACGTTTCTGAAATGTCATGGTCAACTCACTTACGTTCTGCTCAAGATTTTGTAAAAGTAGGAGATATTGTGGAAGCACAAATTCTAACATTGGATAGAGATGACCGTAAAATGTCAATGGGTATCAAACAATTGACTCAAGATCCTTGGACTGACATCACCGCAAAATATCCAGTAGGTTCTAAACATACAGGTGTCGTTAGAAATTTTACAAACTTCGGAATTTTCGTAGAATTGGAAGAAGGTATTGACGGATTGATTTATATCTCAGACCTTTCTTGGACTAAGAAAATCAAACATCCATCTGAATTTGTGAATGTAGGTGAAAAATTAGATGTAGTAGTATTAGAATTAGATGTTGAAGGACGTAAATTATCTTTAGGTCACAAACAAACTACTGCTAATCCTTGGGATCAATATGAGGCTTCTTTCGCAGTGGGAACTATACATACAGGTGAAATTGCTGAAATTGTTGACAAAGGCGCTACTGTAGAATTTGGAGAAGATATTGTTGCTTTCATTCCTTCGCGTCACCTTGAAAAAGAAGATGGTAAGAAATTGAAAAAAGGAGAATCTGCTGAATTCAAAGTAATCGAATTTAACAAAGAATTCAAAAGAGTAGTAGCTTCTCACACGGCTATTTTCCGTGAAGAAGAAGAAAAAGCGGTGAAAGCTGTTGCCGAAGCTATTGCTTCAGCTTCAAATGCACCAGCTGCAACTCTTGGAGACAACAATGATATCCTTGCTGGTTTGAAAGCCAAAATGGAAAAAAATGAAAAAAAGAAATAATCTAATTTCTTGATTTTGAATATAGAAAACTCCGCAATTGCGGAGTTTTTTTGTTTACATTACATAGAAAAAACCGAGGGTTTAGCAATCGTTTGCTTGAAGTAATTTTTTTATATAAGTTCCCCTTAACTAAATACCCTAATTGTAATTACAATTCTTAATAAAAAATACCAACGCTGAAATCAGTATTGGTATTTAAAATTAATTAAAAGTAGCTATTACCTCAAACTTGCTCCAAGTTCCGTTTCGAAATTCTTTTGCAACTTACCCATAACTTTGTCAATTTGAACATCTGTCAAGGTTTTTGCAGTGTCTTGAATGGTAAAACTTACCGCATAAGATTTCTTGCCTTCCGGAAGATTCTTACCTTGGTACACATCGAACAAATTAATGTCCTTTAATAGCGATTTTTCCGTTTGTCTAGCAAGATTGTAGATAGAATCGAAAGTTACTTTCTCATCCAATAACAAGGACAAATCTCTGCGAACTTCGGGATATTTAGGGATTTCGATGAATTTGATTTTATTGGAAAGTAATTTTAAAATCAAATCCCAATTAAAATCGGCGAACAAAACTTCTTGTTTGATATCGAAATTTTTTAAAACGGATTTTCTTACAACACCATATTCTACTATGATGTCATTACCAAAACCGATTGCAATTCCTTCCGATAAAACATCTGAAGTCATCGGTATATTTTGTGCGTTTTCAATTCCCAATCGAGAGAGTACAGCATTTACATAGCCCTTGAATAAAAAGAAATCAGATGGATTATGTTCATTTCTCCAGCTTTCTTGATTTCTGTTACCTGTTATGAATAGTGTTAAATGTTTATGTTCTTCATAACCCGATGGCAATTTATGATACGTTTTACCAAATTCAAAAAATTTCAAATCAGCATTTCTTCGATTGATGTTATAAGAAACCGCTTCCAATCCTGAGAATAACAATGACTGACGCAACGCCGCCAAATCGTTACTTAGTGGATTTAATATCATTACATTATGTTCTGATTTCAGTATTTCAGATAACGCAACGTAGGATGAAGTAGTCAGTGAATTAGCCATTATTTCATTGAACCCTTGCGAATTCAATTGAGTTGCAATAATATTCTGCACTTTATAATCCTCAGTTCTAGGAGAATTAGAAACCGTTGCATTCAGTTTTTCAGAGAAATTAATATTGTTATAGCCATAGACCCTGAGAATTTCTTCTATAACATCAATTTCTCTTTGCACATCAACACGATAGGCAGGAATCGTTAACCCTAATCCAGCATCAGAAACGCTATTTACTTTGATTTCTAATGAAGCCAATATATTTTTAATGGTTTCCTTTGGTAATTCTTGACCAATAATTTTCTTTGCATTCTCAAAATTCAATACCACAGGAAAATCCTCAATTTTCTTTGGATAAAGGTCTGTAATATCCGAGGTGATTTCTCCACCGGCAACTTCTTGAATCAACAAGGCGGCACGTTTTAAGGCATATTCAGTAATAGTTGGGTCAATCCCTCTTTCAAATCGGAAGGAAGCGTCTGTGTTTAATTGGTGTCTTTTAGCGCTTTTACGGATACTCACTGGATTAAAATAAGCACTTTCAAGAAATATAGAAGTAGTACTTTCTGAAACCCCAGAATTTTTTCCACCAAAAACTCCCGCAATACATAAAGGACCCAATTCGTCACAAATCATTACATCTTCCTCGTGTAAAGTTCTTTCTATATTATCTAGCGTCGTAAATTTAGTTCCCGAGGGAAGTGTTTTTATAATTATTTTACCACTAATTTTTGAAGTATCAAAAGCATGAAGGGGTTGTCCTAATTCATGTAAAACATAATTGGTAACATCTACAATATTATTTTTGGGATTTAATCCAATTGATTTTAATCGATTTTGTAACCAAGTAGGGGATGATTTTACTGTAATTCCAGAAATGGTGACCCCACAATATCTGGGAGCTAATAATGGGTTTTCTACGATAACATCTATTTTAAGGATTCTTTTATCTATCCTAAAATTACTAACCGATGGTGAAATCAATTCCACTTTGACTCCACTTTGTAATAAACCAGCTCTTAGATCTCTAGCCATTCCAAAATGACTCATGGCATCGGCACGATTTGGAGTTAGTCCAATTTCAAAAACCTCGTCATTTTCAATTTTGAAAACACTAGCTGCCGGAGTTCCTGCTGCAATAGAATTATCAAGTATCATAATCCCATCGTGACTTGTTCCTAGCCCTAATTCGTCTTCGGCGCAAATCATTCCGTTACTTTCTTGACCGCGAATTTTTCCTTTTTTTATTCGAAAAGCAATACCTTCTTTATCATACAATGTAGCTCCAATAGTGGCAACGGGTACTTTTTGACCTGCTGCAACATTGGCTGCACCACATACAATCTGAACAGGAACACCATTACCTAAATCTACGGTAGTTACTTTCAATCGGTCGGCGTCAGGATGTGGAAGACAACTAATAATGTGACCCACAACAATACCTTCCAATCCTCCTTTTACAGATTGGTATTTTTCAACAACTTCAACCTCTAGACCTAAATCGGTCAATAAAGCTGCAGTTTCTTCGGACTTCCAATCTATTTTAATAAATTGTTTTAACCAATTGTAAGATATTTTCATTTTATTATATGTGTATTTTCAAGATTGCAAAGATAATTTTCAATTATCAATTAACTAATATAATTCCAAATGTTTTTCTTTTTTGTCATTTCAATAAAAACCATTCTCATAGTGGTGTGTTCTGCCTTTTGCAATTGCCCATCATTTTTGAGAATTTCCATCGCATAGTTTCGTGCTAAAAGCAAAATATCTCGATCCCGTACAAGATCAGCAATTTGAAGGTTGAGCACTCCACTTTGCTGGGTTCCCATTAAATCACCAGGACCACGAAGCTTGAGATCGACTTCTGCAATTTCGAAACCATCATTTGTACTGACCATTGTTTCCATTCGGGTTTTGCTGTCAACACTCAATTTGTGACTAGTCATCAAGATGCAATAACTTTGGTCTGCGCCACGACCCACCCGGCCTCGAAGTTGATGGAGTTGTGATAGTCCAAAACGTTCGGCACTTTCGATAATCATCACGCTAGCGTTAGGGATATTAACTCCAACTTCAATAACGGTTGTAGCCACCATAATATTTGTTTTTCCTTCGGTGAAGCGCTTCATTTCGGCTGCTTTATCTGCTGGTTTCATCTTGCCGTGAAGGATTGAAATGGAATATTTAGGCAAGGGAAAGTCCCGGGAAATACTTTCATAACCATCCATCAAATCCTTAAAATCCATTTTTTCCGATTCTTGGATTAATGGATAAACAATATAAATCTGTCTGCCAATGGCAATCTCGTCCCGAATGAATTTCCAAACTTTCAGGCGATTGCTGTCAAATCGATGTACGGTTTGAATGGGTTTTCGTCCAGGAGGTAATTCATCAATTACGGAAATATCCAAGTCGCCATACAAACTCATTGCTAAAGTTCTAGGAATAGGAGTGGCAGTCATCACCAAAACGTGTGGTGGAATTTCGTTTTTCTTCCAAAGCTTCGAACGTTGTTCAACCCCAAAACGGTGTTGCTCATCAATCACTGCTAAACCTAAATTTTGAAATTTCACCTTGTCTTCCAACAAAGCATGTGTGCCAATTAAAATGTGTAAACTTCCGTTTTCAAGTTCTTCGTGAATAATTTTCCGAGCTGCAGTTTTGGTTGAACCTGTCAGTATTTTTATGTTGATATTTAATTCTTTGGCTAATTGGGTCAAACCATTAAAATGCTGATTTGCCAAGATTTCTGTAGGCGCCATCAAACAGGATTGAAAACCATTGTCCAAAGCAATAAGCATGCTCATCAAAGCCACAATAGTTTTGCCAGAACCCACATCGCCTTGCAACAATCGATTCATTTGGGCGTTGCTGCCCATGTCGACTCGAATTTCTTTAATCACTCTTTTCTGGGCGTTTGTCAATTCAAAAGGGAGATGATTCTGGAAAAAAGTATTAAAATAATCTCCAACTTTAGTGAAAGGATGTCCTTTTATTTTATGTTTACGAATAATATTTTTGGTGATTAATTGCAATTGAATGAAGAATAATTCTTCAAAAATTAATCGGAATTTGGCTTTAGCTAAAACTTCGGCACTTTTGGGGAAATGAATATTGAATAAAGCCACATTTTTAGGAATCAGTTTTAATTGAACAATCAAATAATCAGGTAATGTTTCAGAAAACAAAGCTTGTGTTTCCTTAAATAATTGTTGCATTAATTTATTAATCACTCGGTTCGAAATACCTCTATTTGTCAAGGTTTCCGTCGATGGATAAACGGGTTGCATCGCTGAACGCAGGCTTTGTTCGTGTTCTGCCATCAACTCAATTTCGGGGTGTGCCATATTGAACGTATTTCCAAAAGAAGTGCATTTCCCAAAAACAACACATATTTCGTTAAGTTTTAAACTTTCCCGAATCCATTTGTGACCTTGAAACCAAACGAGCTCCATTTGCCCCGTATCGTCGACAAAAGTGGCGACTAATCGTTTCTGGTTTTTGCCAAATTCAACTGTTTTGACGTTGATTATTTTTCCAATGATTTGGACTTCAGCAACATTATTTTGCAATTCGTTAATCTTGTAATATCGCGTTCTATCAATATATCGATTGGGGAAAAAATTGAGCAGATGGCTATACTTATAAATCCCCAATTCCTTACGAAGCAATGCGCCACGGTTAGGTCCGACACCTTTGAGGTATTCAATAGGAGTTTCGAGTAGATTAGTTTGCATTTAGCGAAGATAGTTTTTTGTTTGTAAATTAGAAAATCAGATAAATTGTAATTGGAGAAATATAATTGGTATTTTTGAAGCATTAAAAGAACCTATATAATGACAACTCATCTCGCATTGCTTCGTGGCATTAATGTTTCTGGTCACAATATGATAAAAATGGAGACACTTAAAACCACATTGGAAGCAATAGGTTTTGAAAACGTACAAACTTATATTCAGTCAGGAAATGTTTTCGTAGACACAGTAGAAGAAAGCCCTGCAAAAGTGGGTTTTCTAATCAAGCAAGAAATTTTTAAAACTTTTGGTTACGATGTACCTATAGTAGTGATTGGGCGACAGGATTTAGAAGCTTGTTTTACCAACAATCTTTTTTTGAAGGATGTCAACGTAGATGTGAAAAAATTATATGTAGCTTTTGTTTCAAAAGAGCTGCGGAGCGATAATATAAATGATTTAAAAACTAGTCAGTTCAAACCAGATGAAGCCCACATAAATTCAACTAGAATTTTTATAAAATATGCTGTGGGAGCTGGTAAGACAAGATTAGATCAAAAATATATAGAGAAAAAATTAAATCTAACGGCTACTATTCGAAATTGGAATACCGTAACTCAGTTGCTAAAAATGTATGAGGAAAAATAGATGTTTAAATACCTTTTCCTTTCAATCACTACATTTACTTTTACCTAAATAATCCAATTTATTTATAAATTAGAATATCTACCACAATTGACTCACCTCATTTTTAATAAAGGACAATGCGGCACTACTAGGAGATTGTTTTTGCAGAAGGTCACTCAAAATAATTTCACGTAACTCGTCTGCATTCCTTACGTTATCTTTTGTTGTTGCCAAACGAATCATTTGTATTGTAGCATTTTTTGCAGTAGTAATAGTTGACCAACACTCGTCTGAAATATAGATTTGTTGGGCCAAATTATGTTCGAATTCTTGTTCGATTTGTGCAATTATATAGTTAGCATAATCGTGTTTATTTACTGATATTGGGGTAATCCTTACTATTAATTGTGATGGATTTATACGCTCTAAAAACAAGGTCATGCGTTCGTAGGCCTGTAATCGCAAAGATAAAATAGCTGGTTTTGATTCGTTTTTCAGCACATTGTCTATTTTTTCTTTTTCATTTTTTGAATATAGCTTAAAAAAACTATAAACTAAAAAACCCATTATTAGTGTTGGCAAAGTATAACTTACTAATTCTATTATTCGAGTTAATTCCATCTTTATATTTTTAGTACCCAAAGGCAAATTAACGAATAAACAAATAAACTTATAGGGTACATCGGGTAAAAATTTTAAACTATATAAATACTACCTTATTATTTTACTTTGCACCGCTTCGTTTTTTACTATATTTATTGGCGCTGTTGTGGTTGGCGATGCTTTCGAAGATTAGATTGACACATGATGAATGATCATAAAAGGGAATAAGTTCATCCGATTTGTCTTTTTGATAATAATCATTGAACCTCGATACGGTTTGGGTACGATGTGTTTTATAAATAGAAAAGCAGTATTTTTTTAATTCTTAAATACTTAATTTTGCATTCAATAGAAAATTCATATGCGTAAATATATTGACCAACTTAACGAAGCCCAACGAGAACCAGTAATGCAAAAAGACGGGCCAATGATTATTATTGCGGGTGCGGGTTCAGGAAAGACACGTGTATTGACGATTCGAATTGCCTATCTGATGAGTTTAGGGGTAGACGCTTTTAGTATTTTGGCTTTGACGTTTACCAATAAGGCAGCTCGTGAAATGAAAAAACGTATCTCCGATATTGTAGGATCTAATGAAGCTAAGAATCTTTGGATGGGAACTTTTCACTCAGTTTTTGCACGAATCCTTCGCTCCGAAGCCGATAAATTAGGTTATCCATCCAATTTTACGATCTATGACACCCAAGATTCTGTTCGTCTGATTTCATCGGTTATTAAGGAAATGCAATTGGATAAAGATGTTTACAAACCCAAACAGGTATTAAGCCGGATATCTAGTTATAAAAATAGTTTGATAACTGTAAAGGCCTATTTCAATAATCCTGAATTACAGGAAGCTGACGCCATGAGCAAAAAGCCGCGTTTGGGTGAAATATATCAAAATTATGTAGAGCGTTGTTTTAAAGCTGGCGCTATGGACTTTGATGATTTATTATTAAAAACCAATGAGTTACTGACTCGTTTTCCAGAAGTATTATCAAAATATCAAAACCGTTTTCGATACATTCTGGTCGATGAGTACCAAGACACCAATCATTCACAGTATTTGATTGTACGAGCATTATCAGATAAATTCCAAAATATTTGTGTCGTGGGCGATGATGCACAAAGTATTTATGCTTTTCGTGGAGCCAATATCAACAACATTCTTAATTTTCAGAAAGATTATGAAGACGTAATAACCTTTAGATTGGAACAAAATTATCGTTCTACAAAAAATATTGTAGAAGCTGCGAATTCAATTATAGAAAAAAATAAAACTAAACTTGATAAAATTGTCTGGACTGCTAATACAGATGGTGCCAAAATAAAAGTGCACCGCAGTATGACAGATGCCGAAGAAGGGCGTTTTGTTGCCAGCACGATTTTCGAACAAAAGATGCAAAACCAAATGCTTAATGGTCAATTTGCCATTTTGTATCGTACCAATGCGCAATCCAGAGCGATGGAAGATGCGCTTCGAAAACGAGATATTCCATACCGAATTTACGGGGGTTTGTCGTTCTATCAAAGAAAAGAAATCAAAGATATTTTGTGCTATTTGCGATTAGTCATTAATCCAAAAGACGAAGAAGCTTTAATTCGTGTAATAAATTATCCAGCTCGAGGAATCGGTGACACGACGGTTGAAAAACTGACTGTAGCGGCTAATCATTACAAGCGTTCTATCTTTGAAGTGATGCAAAATATTGATAAAATAGATTTAAAACTAAATTCGGGAACCAAGCAAAAACTACAGGATTTTGTGATGATGATTCAGAGTTTTCAAGTGATAAACGAAAACCAGGATGCTTTTTATATTACCGATCATGTAGCTAAAAAAACAGGATTGGTTCAAGAATTAAAAAAAGATGCCACACCAGAAGGAATGGCAAAAATTCAGAATATTGAGGAATTATTAAATGGAATAAAGGATTTCACTGAAGGTCAAAAAGAAATTGATGGCGCTCGTGGTGCCTTAGCTGAATTTATGGAAGATGTCGCCTTGGCAACTGATTTAGACAAAGACACAAGTGATGAAGATCGTGTGGCGTTGATGACAATCCATTTGGCAAAAGGATTGGAATTTCCAACGGTTTTCGTTGTTGGGATGGAAGAAGATTTATTTCCTAGTGCGATGTCTATGAGCACAAGGAGTGAACTCGAGGAAGAACGCCGTTTGTTTTACGTAGCATTAACACGTGCTGAACATCAAGCATATTTGACGTATGCGCAATCGCGTTACCGTTGGGGTAAATTGACAGATAGTGAACCTTCCCGTTTTATTGAAGAAATTGATGGTCAATATTTGGAATATTTAACGCCAGAAGAAAATAATTATCGTTATAAACCAATGATTGATAGTGATATTTTTGGAGATATTGATAAATCAAAATTGCGTTTGGCTAAGCCTCTAGGAGGGACACCACCAAAACAATATGGAGATGAACAACCTGTAACTGTAAGGAAGTTGAAGCCAATGAATTCTAATTCTCCTTCGGGTGCCTCCAATTTATTTGATAACAAATTAACGATTGGAAATATCGTAATGCACGAACGTTTTGGAAAGGGCGAAGTCATTAATTTAGAAGGCATTGGCGCAGATAAAAAAGCAGAAATCAAATTTGAAGTAGGAGGAATTAAAAAATTGTTACTGCGTTTTGCAAAATTGAATATAATAGGATAATCGCTTAAGGTATTAAGCTTAAATATTAAATTATTTATGGCACAATTCATAAAAATATACGAAGACAAACCAAACGAGACCGCAATTAAAAAAGTGGTTGATGTTTTGAAAAATGGTGGTTTGGTGATATATCCAACTGATACTGTTTATGGTTTGGGTTGCGATATTACGAATACCAAAGCATTGGAGCGTATTGCGAAAATTAAGGGGGTTAAGTTGGAAAAAGCCAATTTTTCTTTTGTTTGTTCCGATTTGAGCCACATTTCAGATTATGTGAAGCAAATTGACACCGCAACTTTTAAAATCTTAAAAAGAGCTTTGCCAGGACCTTATACTTTCATTCTGCCTGGAAATACTAATTTACCAAAAGAATTCAAAAAGAAAACTACTGTTGGAATTCGGGTTCCCGATAATGCAATTGCCATAGAAATTGTTCGACATTTGGGCAACCCAATTGTTTCGACCTCCATACATGATGAAGATGATCTAATTGAATACACTACTGATCCGGAACTTATTTTCGAGAAATGGCAAAATCTAGTTGATATGGTTATTGATGGAGGTTATGGCGATAATATAGGTTCCACTGTTATTGATTTGTCAGGCGATGATCCCATTTTAGTGAGAGAAGGGAAAGGAAATCCGGACATTATTTAATTTTAGCAAGCAAATTATAAATGGCAGTATATAAACAAAAAACGTCCCGAATACCGAGACGTTTTTTTTAAATCTGAAATATGATTATTATTGTTTTTTCATTTCTTTTTCAATCATATCATAAAACTCATCTATTTTTGGCAATACAACAATTCGAGTTCTTCTGTTACGCGCTCTATTTTCAGCTGAATCGTTTGCCACTAAAGGAATATAAGAACTTCTCCCTGCGGCAATTAATTGAGCTGGATTAACTTTCAATTCTTGAGTTAAAACTCTAACTATTGATGTAGATCGTTTTACGCTTAAATCCCAATTATCTAGTAAATCACCACTCCCGCTATAAGGGATGTTATCGGTATGCCCTTCAACCATACATTCAAATGTAGGTTTATCATTAACCACTTTAGCTACTTTAGCCAAAACCCCTTTTGCTTTATCAGTCACATTATAACTTCCACTTTTGAATAACATTTTATCGGAAATCGAAATAAATACAACTCCTTTATCTACATTGATTTCAATATCTGGATCAGATATTCCAACAGCACTTTTTAAACTAGTAATTACAGCAAGGGTCACACTATCCTTTTTGGTTAATGCATCTTGCATTCTAGTGATTTTTAAATCTTTTTCCTTAATGGATTCTAAAGCTTTTTCAACATTTTCTGCCCCTTTTGTTGATAATATTGCCATGTCTTTAGAACTATTGATTAAAGTTTGGTTATTTTCTCTTAAACCAATAACAGTAGCAGAAAGTCCCGCTTTTTCTTCTAAACAAGAGTTTAATTTTACTGTACATGAATTCAATAAATCTTGAGTTTCTTTATTTTTGGCTTCAAGATCTGTAAATTTCCTTTTGGAAACACAAGAAGTTAAAAGCAATAAGACGGATAAGGCAACGACAATTTTTTTCATAGAGTTTAAAATTTAATTAAAAGTTATTTACGATTTAAGTTGTTAAAATAAAGAACGGTCAAATATAGTGCTAAATAATTTTATTTTATTAATGAAATATAAATAAACGATACTTTTTGTTTTATAGTATTTTTCAGATTGATATTCCCCCCTTTTTGTTAAATGCAAATAAAATAGGCTATAAAAAGATAGATGGGCCTTTAACACTGCCCCCATATGTTTAAATTTTCCCTGAAAAAAAAATTGGATTGCGGCAATACCATCTAAAACAAGGCGAATAAAAATTACAGAAAATAATTGCTTTTTAGGGAGGTTTTTAGTCAACATTAACAACGAATTTCTAAAATTTAATTCTGTTTTCTTTGAGTTGACCTTTTGCAGAGTAGCACCGCCTAGGTGGTACACTACCGATTGTGAATTGTATTTTATTTCATAACTTTTATTATTCGCTCGCCAACACAAATCAATTTCTTCTTGATGGGCAAAAAAATCAGGATCAAAACCATTCAAATTCTTAAAGACGGAACTTCGAATAAAAAAACAAGCACCTGAAGCCCAAAATATTTTGCAGTTGTCATCATACTGTCCGTTATCTTTTTCCAGGGTGTCAAAAATACGTCCACGACAAAATGGATACCCATATTTATCTATGAATCCCCCAGCGGCACCAGCGTATTCAAAATATTCTTTACGTTTAAAATCTAAAATTTTAGGTTGAATAATGGCTGTTTTGGGTTCGTTTTCAAATGTTTCGATGATGGGTTTTAGCCAGTTTTCGGTCACTTCCACATCTGAATTAACTAAAGCGTATATTTCCGCATCAATGTGTTTTATCGCTTCGTTATAGCCCTGAGCAAAGCCAAAATTCTTTTTATTTATAATTATTTTAACCGTTGGAAAATTATCTTTCACAAAAGTAATAGAGTTATCTGTAGAAGCATTGTCTGCAACATAAATAGTAGCTTGAGGAGAATATTGAATAACCGATGGTAAAAATTGCTCTAATAATTTCAAACCATTCCAATTGAGTATGACAACTGCTATTTCCATTTCTATTTTGAATTTATCAATTGGTAATTCGGCAGCTCTTTTAAAAATTCGTATTTTTCATTCTCAAAATCCATTTGGCAAAAGTAATGATTATGACCATTGGTTACCATTAAAAACTGGGCTTTTAAAGACATATTATATCGGGCAATTTGATCGAATGTCGCTTGTGCTGTTTTTATTTCGGGGGATTTGCATTCAACTAAAATAAAAATGGAGCCATTGGGATTAAAAACAACAACATCATATCTTTTTATTAATCCGTTGACATTTAACACTTTTTCAACATTTATCAATGATTTAGGATATTTTTTTTCAGCCAATAAAAATTGAATGACGTGCTGACGAACCCATTCTTCAGGAGTGAGGATGATGAATTTTTTTCTAATTTCATCAAAAATAGAAACTTTATTTTCGCTATTTTTGAACCGGAAGTTATAAACTGGAAAATTAAGTTGCTGCATGAAGCAAAAGTATTAAATAAGTTTCAAGTTTTCAAATCTGAAAATCTGGAATTTTAAATTCGTAAACGAGCCTAAAGGGCGAAATCACGATGCAATCGAAAAAATGGATGAAGTTTTAAAAATTGTTAATAATATAAAAAATGGGAATTTCAAGCCCATATATTTCTTAATGGGTGAAGAACCGTATTATATTGACATATTATCTGATTATATTGAACAAAATGCATTATCAGAAGAGGAGAAAGGCTTCAATCAAACTGTTTATTATGGACGTGATGTTTCAATAGAAGACATTGTTTTGACGGCAAAGCGCTATCCAATGATGGCTGAACGCCAAGTGGTGATTATCAAAGAGGCTCAGGATTTAGCCAGAACCATTGACAAACTCGAAAGTTATGCTCTAAACCCAATGTCTTCAACAATTTTGGTATTTTGCTACAAGTATAAATCCCTAGACAAACGCAAAAAAATGACCAAATTGATTGACAAAGTAGGGGTGCTTTACGAAAGTAAAAAACTCTATGAAAATCAAGTAGGCGATTGGATAAAACGTGTGTTGTCAGCTAAAGGGTATTCGATTGAACCTAAAGCTAATGCCATGTTAGTTGAGTTTTTGGGTAATGATTTAAGTAAGATAAATAATGAACTTGAAAAATTGCAAATTATTTTACCGAAAAACAGTGTGATTACACCTAAACATATTGAGGAAAATATAGGTTTTAGTAAAGATTTTAATAACTTCGAATTATTGAATGCTTTAGGATCAAGAAACCAATTGAAAGCGTTTCAAATAGTACAATATTTTTCGGATAACCAAAAAGCAAATCCTTTGGTGCTAACAATTAGTTCATTGTTTGGTTTTTTTATTAAAATATTAAAATACCATTGATTGAAAGACAGGAACCCTAATAATGTTGCTTCAGTTCTCGGTGTTAGTCCTTATTTTTTGAAGGATTATGATTTGGCTTTAAAAAATTATCCTATGAAAAAGGTGAGCCAAATTGTAACTACGTTGAGAACTATTGATGTTAAAAGCAAAGGAGTTGGGGCAAATGCCCTCCCACAATCAGATTTATTAAAAGAAATGCTTTATAAGATATTTAATTAATGCTAAAGTAGCAATTACTTATAAAGATTAAATGATTACAATTTAAAATTTTCTTACTGCCCTCACACTAAAAAGGTCATTCTTATAATAAAAAAAAGCTTCGTTTTTTAAACCATTATTGAAATCTTCATACCAAGCAAAGTTCCCTATGTAATCTTCGGTTGAACTGCAGTAAAGTACTAAATGAAAACCATTAGCATCCCCTAATACTTGGTTCACAATAGGCATTGCATTATAGCATTCATTTAATTCCCAAATAGCAGGTAAATACCAATCATCGTAGCCTTCGTTAATATATTCATCACAAAGTTTAGCTGCACTAGTCTCGTGTCCTGTTTGGTTTATAATAGCCAAGGTATTATTTTGGCCATCAGTTCTGTTTTGTGCAGTTATTCCAATCTGGTCTTGGTCAACATTACTCCAAATTTGAGATGTACTTAAATCGATTAATGAACATATTAACCCATGTTCTTCTTTATTATTATCCTTATATACAGACACTATAATTCCTCCTTTGTATAAATCCCCCACATTATGGGTAAATACTTCTTTTTCGAAAGACTGTACTTGTGAAAATATGCTGGTAGTTATAATAAACGCTATAATAGTATATGCTTTTTTCATTTTTTAAGAAATATTAAATTAGAGTAAATTTAATTAGAAAAGGTGTTTTAAATTTAATTTTTAATAATGAAAAGAGTAGCACGTACCCTTCTTGCTGATTGAAGGATAGTTTTATCCGGATCATCTTCACCAGTTGTTAAAATAGAAATTCTTCCCGTATCAATATTATTTGCAACAAACAATTTCTTTAAATTTTCTGACCTTCGTTGTGACAAACTTAAATCTTCACCCCCATTAATATCGGCATAACCTCTAAATATAACCATATTGTTTTGAGAAGTCTTCAAAAAATCAATGATAGCAATAATAGTATTTGCATTACCTTCATTAGGCTCATCTTTGTTAAAATCATAAAATACATTTAAATATTCCTTTTTGTCCATAATGTTAATAATTTGTTCCTCAGGAATTCCCATACCTTTTAATTTCTTAGCCCATGAATATACAAGTCCTAGAGTCATATTATACATGAGGCCTTTAACATCATTATCCGATATCAAGAGAGGGTCTGGTTTTTTTTTTGGATCATAGTTAGGATTTGTCAGATAATTATAATCCATATAACTATCTCTAGCAATTCCGTTATAAAAATATTGTTGGCGGAAATTATTTGTAGTAGTAAAATCGATTTTACCTGAAAATCGTGTACTAATTTTTATTTGAGGACTAATTCCATATAAAAAACTAAAATTATTTTCGGTTAATTGAGCCATGTTTAATCGAGCATATTGAACCCCTCCGTGAAGGTAAAGACCAATACTTCGAGTCTTTTCTAAAAAACTCATAAGATTCATCAAAACATGTGCGCCAGCTCTATATTCTTGTGTTTTAAAAGGTTTGTCAAAATCAAACATGACGCCTTTTTTGGTTTTTTGTTTATATCGATTGTCATTGCTGAAATAATTTGTTGCAAGATCAAACTTAACTCCAAAAAGAGTATTGTACATTTTAACAACTCCTATGTTAAAATGTTGAAATTTAGTGATTATAAGCCCTTGATCTGGCCATGCAGGTGATATTGGGTAAATTGGTATATTATTTCCAGCATTTACTTCCGCTGACCACTTATAATAATCTTTAGTTGGAGAATTTTTTTGTGCTGAAGTTGCATTAAATATAAAAAAAAATGTTGCTATTGAAATTAGTTTATTCATAATCTAAAAAAAAAATATTTCTCAAAAATAATGTATTTATATCAAGTTTTACATTTTTTTTTTAAACTTGATATAAATACATTATTTTTTTAAAAAATAATACACTAAATTGGATTAAATGTCTATAAAATAATCCATGCTAAAAATTTAGGATTACTTCATTAATTTTAAATCTAGTCACTGTTAGGTATTCATTCCTCGACTGATAGATGAATTAAAGCCTTTAGCGATTTAAGTTCGCAGTTCTTTTGCTATTTGACCGAAGTCTGACAATAAAATATTCAAGAATCCTTTATTATGTATTATTTTTATTCGTTTTTTTGTAATATTTTTGCTAAAAAATGGCAGACGATAAGAAAGTAATTTTCTCAATGCAAAAATTGAGTAAAACCTACCCAGGAGCAGATAAACCAGTGCTTAAAAACATCTATTTAAGTTTCTTTTATGGAGCGAAAATCGGCATTCTAGGTCTAAACGGATCTGGGAAATCTTCCCTTTTAAAAATTATTGCAGGAGTAGATAAGAATTTTCAAGGCGATGTGGTATTTCAACCCGGCTATACAGTAGGCTATTTAGAACAAGATCCTCAATTGGATGATTCAAAAACGGTAATTGAAATCGTTAGGGAAGGCGTGGCAGAAACGATGGCGGTTTTAGACGAATTCAACAAAATTAATGATAGTTTTGGGTTGCCGGAAGTCTATGAAGATGCTGATAAAATGGAGCAATTAATGGATCGTCAGGCGCTTTTGCAAGATAAGATTGATGCTCTTGGTGCATGGGAAATAGATACTAAATTAGAGATTGCCATGGATGCTTTGCGTACACCAGAAGGCGATACGCCAATCAAGAATTTATCGGGTGGGGAACGCCGTCGTGTGGCATTGTGTCGTTTGTTGTTGCAACAACCAGACGTTTTGTTATTAGACGAGCCTACGAATCACCTGGACGCTGAGAGTGTCCTCTGGTTAGAACAACATTTAGCGCAATATACAGGAACAGTTATTGCAGTAACACACGACCGTTATTTCTTGGATAATGTAGCTGGTTGGATTTTAGAATTGGATAGAGGAGAAGGTATTCCTTGGAAAGGTAATTATTCTTCTTGGTTAGATCAAAAATCGAGCAGAATGGCATTGGAAGAAAAAGTAGCTTCCAAACGTAGAAAAACCTTAGAACGTGAATTAGAATGGGTTCGTCAAGGAGCCAAAGGGAGACAAACGAAACAAAAAGCACGTTTGCAGAACTATGATAAACTCTTGAATGAAGACCAAAAACAATTGGACGAAAACTTGGAAATCTATATTCCAAATGGACCAAGATTAGGAACAAACGTGATTGAAGCCAAAAATGTTGCCAAAGCTTTTGGAGATAAATTATTGTATGATAATTTAAACTTCACTTTGCCACAGGCTGGAATTGTTGGGATTATAGGCCCAAATGGGGCTGGTAAATCAACTATTTTTAAAATGATTATGGGTGAAGAAAAACCAGATGCTGGGGAGTTTCTAATTGGTGACACGGTAAAAATAGCTTATGTCGATCAAGCACATTCGAATATAAATCCAGATAAATCCATTTGGGAAAACTTTGCCGATGGTCAGGAATTAATTATGATGGGCGGGAAACAAGTCAATTCACGTGCCTATTTATCTCGTTTCAATTTTGGTGGAGGCGAACAAAACAAGAAAGTTTCCATGCTTTCAGGTGGAGAACGAAACCGGTTGCACCTTGCTATGACATTGAAAGAAGAAGGAAACGTGCTTTTGCTGGATGAGCCAACGAATGATTTAGACATCAACACGCTTCGTGCCTTAGAGGAAGGCTTGGAAAATTTTGCAGGTTGTGCCGTAGTCATTTCTCACGACAGATGGTTCTTAGATAGAATTTGCACACATATTTTGGCATTTGAAGGCAACTCTGAAGTATATTATTTTGAAGGTGGTTTTTCTGATTATGAAGAAAATAAAAAGAAACGTTTGGGTGCCGATTTAACTCCAAAACGTTTGAAATACAGAAAATTGATAAGAGGATAAGGGTATAGTAAGACCTAAAAACAGCTATTTCAAACCTCACGGATTTTATAAAACCTGTGAGGTTTTTTCTTATAAAAATTTTGATTTTAGTTCTAATGTTGGAACCCAACAACTTTCTTTTTTGCCGTACCATTGATACCGATTTTTGGCAATGTAATGATAGAGATGATTTCTAATTCCAGTTGGAATAATCTTGAAAATAGTTCCGAAATGGAAAAATCCACCAAGACTTCTTGCAATTTCTAATGCTGCGGAAGACTTGTAATAATAAGCAATTCCGGGTTCGTAGAGGATTACACTATCAATATTTGCAGTATTAATACCAATGTGTTTCAGGATTTGTTGTCCCAATTCCGATTGTAAAGCCACGAATCTAAATACATCTTTCGTATCGTGTTTTATGACAAACTGAACAGCTGAATCACATAAATTGCAAATGCCGTCAAAGAGGATTATTTTTTTGTTTGGAGGAAGGTTGGTGATCATATTTTACTTTTTTACCGCTTCGACCAATTCCAAAAGATCCAAACTCACTTTAGAAGTGAACATGCCGTAATTCACGGTTGCTTTATTTTTCTCAATGTTGTCAATGCTTCCCACGGCTTTACCGTCAAACATCCGCACTCTGTCGCCCACTTTTAGAATAGGCTTGGGTTTTTCGATAACGGGTTTTAGTTTCTTTTCTTTTTTGGCAACCCTTATTTCTTCTACTTTTACTTCAATTTCTTTTACAACCTCTTTTTTCTTTTCGACAATAGCCTTTATTTCTTTTGGTGTGGCTTTTATTCGTTTCGAGTTTTCAATTTCGATGATTTTTAAAAACTCTCCGATAAGGTCTTTTTTGTTTTTATTATTAAAATATTTTTGGGCAATGTCCTCTATTTTCTGACCAATATAAATCGTTTTCTGGTTGCTATCATACAATTCCTGGTAGCTTTCCAGTTTTTGTTTGATTTTCACGTTGATGGTTTCCATTTTTTTGCCTTCTTCCCGCGCTTTTGTTTCTTCTTCCTTGAGTATTTGCGAGGTTTTTTCCATCTTGGAACGCTCTTTTTGGAGCGTAGCAATCGTTTTGTCAAAACGCACTTTGCCCACCTCAATCTTCTTTTTTGCCCGATTGATTAAGCTGAAAGGGATTCCGTTTTTCAAGGCCACTTCAAAGGTAAACGAACTTCCAGCTTGACCCAAAGCCAGTTTATACATGGGTTCTAATGATTTTTCATCAAATAGCATGTTGGCATTGGTGGCGAAAGGCAATTCGTTGGCTAGAATCTTCAGGTTGGAATAATGAGTGGTTATGATTCCGAAAGCTTCCCGATGGTAGAATTCCTCCAAGAAAATTTCGGCCAAGGCGCCACCCAATTCCGGGTCGGAACCCGTTCCAAACTCATCAATCAGGAACATGGTTTTCTTGTTGCATTTCTTCAAGAAGTAGTTCATGTTTTTTAATCGGTAACTGTAGGTACTTAAATGATTTTCAATAGATTGATTGTCTCCAATATCAGTCAATATCCTGTCGAATAAAAAGGTTTCGCTGCGTTCGTGAACCGGAATAAGCATGCCCGATTGTAGCATTAATTGAAGTAGTCCAACGGTCTTCAATGAGATTGTTTTTCCTCCTGCGTTAGGGCCGGAAATTACGATAATTCTTTTTTCCTGGTTTAATTCGAAAGTCTGAGGATGGGTAATTGCGTCTTTTTGTTTGTTATTCAAATACAAAATAGGGTGGAAGGCATCCCTGAAATACAACCTGCGATTTTCTGTTATTGTGGGTAAAATAGCATTGATTCTATTTGCGTATTTAGCTTTGGCGGCAATCACGTCAATATCGCTCAAGAAATCCTGGTATTGAATAAGCAGTGGCAAAAACGGCCGAATCGCATTCGATAATTGTTTCAGAATTCTGGTGATTTCTTCTTTTTCCTCGTATTCTAAATTGCTTAATTCACGGGAATATTTCAGAGTCATTTCGGGTTCGATATAAGCAATGCTTCCCGTCTTGGAACTGCCCAGGATAGATCCTTTCACTTTGCGTCGGTACATGGCTAAAACAGCTAATACTCTGCGATTTTGAACAAAACTTTCCTTAATGTCGTCTAAATAACCCAAGGAATTATATTGGGTTAAAGCGACTCCAAAACTCTGGTTGACTTTGCCACGAACAGAATTCATTTCGCGGCGAGTATGCAATAAATCGGGTGAGGCGTTGTCTTTGATCTCGCCATATTTATCGACCACATCATCAATCATTAAAATAATATCCTTAGTCAATTCTACCTCAGAGGCTCTTGAATTTAGATTAGGATAATAATCATCAAATTTTTTAAAATAATTCAATAATATATTTACAGTTCCGGAAATAGTAGCGATTTTTCTAAAACTACCCACTTCCAAAAAACTGTCTTCAATTGCTAGAAACTTAATTTCGTGCGTAATCGCGTCAAAACCATGATTGGGAATGGCATTGTTATTCTGGAATGACGAAACATATTCGGTCGTTTGCAATAAAGCCTTCATTAAGGTTTCTTTCTCTTTGAAGGGGGTAATTTCTAGGGCTTTTTGCTTGCCGATATCGGTATTGCAAATCGCCGAAATCGTTTCCAGGACTGTCGGAAATTGTAGGTCTTGTAATGTTTTTTCTGTAATGGATATCATTTTCGTGTCTAAAGTCAAAAGTTCAAAGTTACAAAGTAAAAAAGTCAAAAACCATTTTCTTGGCATAGTTTGCGAAAACTTTACGAATTGTTTGGTAAAATATATTTATGCGATCGCTCCGCAAAGTCTCCGACTTTGAGGATGTGTTTGTCAGTCTTTGACTGAAAAAAATTAAATAGCACAAAACTAAATCGGTTAAAAACCGAAAGACCCTACCTCAAAGTCGGAGACTTTGCGGAACAAAATATAAATTCAAAAACCATTTTCTTGGCATAGTTTGCAAAAACTTTCCGAACTTTGGCCTATAAGCTTTATTTATGTATCCCAAACTCCATACTTCCTGGCAGCATTTTTTAGCAGACGAAATCCAGCAATCCTATTTCAAGGAGTTGATGCTAGAATTCGATGACGAATACGAAAATCATATTTGTTTCCCTCCAAAGGAATTACTATTTGCCGCTTTCGACCATTGTCCGTTCGAAGATTTAAAGATGGTGATTATAGGTCAAGACCCGTATCATGGATTTGGTGAAGCCAACGGTTTGTGTTTTTCGGTAAATGATGAAGTCAGAATTCCTCCTTCGTTACGCAATATTTTTAGGGAATTGAATGATGATTTAGGAACTGTTTTTTTACCTACTTCCGGCAACTTAACACATTGGGCAGCTCAGGGAATTTTACTTTTGAATGCTTCGCTTTCGGTTCGGATGGACAATCCAAATAGTCACAAGCATTTAAAATGGAGTGTTTTTACCGATGCTGTTATTCAAAAAATTTCAGACCAAAAAGAGCATGTTGTTTTTTTATTATGGGGTAGTTTTGCTCACAAAAAAGGCGCTAAAATTAATAGAACCAAACATCTTGTTTTAGAATCGGGGCATCCTTCGCCTATGAGCGCCAATCAGGGTAAATGGTTTGGCAACAAACATTTTAGCCAAACCAATGTGTACCTGAAAGCAAAAGGCAGGGCTGGAATTGACTGGTAAACGAAAACCCTCATGCGATTGGTTTTAACATACAAAAAAGCCCTTCACATTTATTGTGAAGGGCCTTTTTAATGCATTTTTTATTTTGTTATTTTTTCAGTACACGCAGTATTTTTACATTTTCCCCTTGATTAAGGATGATGTTATACACCCCAGACGAGTAATTACTTCCTATTTCCTGCTCACTGGCTTCAGTGGTATTCCAACCAAATAAACTATTGGGACATTCATTTAAAGAAAATAAAAACCAAAAATAAACTAAATTAACCCGTCGGGTGTAATTAAATTGTTATGGTTATAATTTCCAAATTTAAACTTTAATAACTACATCCCTACTATAGACTTTAAAAAACTGTTAAATCCGTTTAAAAACCAACGCTCCGCAAAGTCTGTGACTTAGAGGATGTGTGTGTCAGTCTTTGACTAAAAAAAATAAATAGCACAAAACTAAATCGGTTAAAAACCGAAAGATCCTACCTCAAATTTGGAGACTTTGCGGAGCGAAGGCTTGGGATGGGATATTTTGTCTTTTTTTCTCACCCCAACCCTCTACGAAGGAGAGGGAGATGAAGCTGGATTTTGTTATTGCTTTTTATTTTTTTAATCTGAATACTCCAAACTGCAAACTAAAATACTGCAAACTGATTTTACCCGCCCACGCGTTTTACCTTAAACCCTTTTTCTTTTAAAAGCGTCATAATTTTATCGCGGTAATCCCCTTGAATGATGATGGCATCGTCTTTAAAAGTTCCGCCCACACTCAACTTGGTTTTGATTTCTTTGGCCAGCATTTTAAAATCGGCATCCGTGCCTTCATAGCCCTCGATTATGGTGGTGGCTTTTCCTTTACGCTTTTCGTATTTGCAAATTAAGGGTTCCTTTTGGATGA